>Ga0208689_1000047_pt1 | contig 130006 bp, 125 predicted proteins | sample June2015DPH_8_15_FD_184700 | JGI IMG/M metagenome (GOLD analysis project Ga0208689, IMG submission 184700) | Peatland microbial communities from SPRUCE experiment site at the Marcell Experimental Forest, Minnesota, USA - June2015DPH_8_150... | ecosystem: Environmental > Terrestrial > Soil >... | reverse complement strand
CCGGACCAGACTCGCCGAGCAACTGCCCAGAAGAGCCTGTCGAAGCTGCCAAGGCTCGGGCGTGGATGGTGCCGTTTCAGCACGACAAGTTGTTGGCGCAAGGCCAGGTTTTCGAGGAGGAGACTTCGATGCGCACCTCGCATGGTGGATCATGGGGGATTTACAGCAGCTGATCCGGAAGTTATGGTAGGATTCGTTGCCACAAGGGTTGTTCTTGAGCGGTGCATATGGCCGCCCCCTTAAAATTCGAAATCATCCAACTGCTCAGAGCATGGGGCGAGGGGGAACAACAGACATTGGATAAGTTGACTCCTCTGGTGCACCACGAGCTGCACCACCTGTCGCACCACGATATGGCCAGAGAGGCGGCGCGTGTCGCTTGAGAAGGCCTCACACGTGTCACCATAGCTGAACGCAGACGTGGTGGCACTCGATGAGGCTATGGACCGCTTAGCTGCTTTCGATTAGAGCAAAGCCAAGTGGTGAAACCGCGCCTTTTGGCAGGCTGACAATTGAGGATTCTTCCCAAATGCTGAAAGTGTCGCTGGAGACTCTGATGCGTTATTGGAGTTTTGCCAAGGCTAGACTCCTGCCGGAGCGTAGGAACACCACCCTTTAAGGGCGGCATTCGCGGGAGAATCCAAGTGTCGGGCCCATGCCCGGCGTTACGCATAAGAAAAGCGGAAATGACCCCAGACCGCCGGAAGCAAGTCGAGCACTTATATCACGCGGCCCTGGAGTATGAGGAGAGCGAGCGGGCCGCATTCCTCCAGGAAGCCTGCGCGGGAGATGAAGTCCTTCGACGCGAAGTGGAATCGCTGCTCGAGGACCAAGAAAGAGCCGCAGGCTCTAATGAACCCCGTGACCTTCAGCCTCCGGCCGCGTCGCGAACCCCCGAACGCGTCCAACCGCATCAGGATGGTAGCGCGGAGGGGCGTTTGGTGGGAAGGACACTAGCCCACTACCGCATTTTGGAAAGAATCGGAGCCGGCGGAATGGGTGAGGTGTATCTGGCGCACGACGAATGGCTGGATCGCGAGGTGGCCGTCAAGATCTTGCCTCAGAGCTCCCTGGAAGACCCCTCGGTTCGCAGGCGGCTGAGAAAGGAAGCACAAGCACTCTCAAAGCTCAATCATCCCAACATCGAAACCCTATTTGACTTTGTTAGCAAGGCCGCGGTTGAGTTTCTTGTCCTCGAATACGTTTCCGGCCTCACCTTGAGCGACATGCTCCAACAGGGTCCGCTGCCGGAGAGGGAGATCGCGCGCCTCGGCGTACAACTCGCCGCTGGTGTGGCCGCCGCGCACGACCAGAGGATCGTACACCGCGACCTCAAGCCCAGCAATGTTCGCGTCACTACAGACGGAAGACTGAAGATTCTGGACTTTGGCATCGCAAAATTCTTGAAGCCCCAGCGCGCAATCATCGGAACTGATAGCTCAACCGACTCCAGCACAGATCAAAACGCGGTGGGTACGTTGCCGTACATGGCGCCTGAGCAATTACGGGCAGAGATGGCGGACTCCCGCACCGACATCTACGGGGTCGGCACAATCCTCTACGAAATGGCGACAGCTCAACGGCCGTTCCGCGAGGAAACACAGCACCGCCTGGCCGATTCCATTTTGCATATGGAGCCTGCCTCACCCCGTGCCGTTAACCCCAGAGTCTCTCCTGAATTGGAGCGAATCATCCTGAAGTGCCTTCAAAAAGAGCCCGAGAATCGCTACCACTCTGCACAGGAATTGGTCGTAGATTTACGCCAGTTGGTAGTCCCTAAGACAGCGTCGCCGGCTCCACCGGTGCGCCGGGCGCATGTGTCGTGGCAGGCCGCTACCTTAGTGGCTATCCTGGCCGTGGCCGGTGCGGCAATCTTAGCTGGTCTGAATGTCGGTGGATCGCGGGACTGGTTATTGGGTAAGAAACGTCCGCCGGTAGTTCAATCCATCGCCGTGCTGCCGATGGAAAACCTGTCCGGCAATCCTGACCAGGATTATTTCGCGGACGGGATGACGGACGAATTGATTACCCGCTTAGCTCAAATTAGCGAATTGCGAGTAACTTCGCGCACATCAGTGATGCAGTACAAAGGCGTGAAGAAGCCAATCCCCCAAATCGCCAAAGAGTTGAGTGTGGACGCCATAGTCGAGGGCTCTGTGTTAAGGGCAGGTGGTCGGGTACGGATCGCAGCGGAGTTGATCGACCCAACCACCGACCGGCACACCTGGGAGGACACCTATGAGCGCGATTTCGGAGACATTCTGGCGTTGCAATCCGATGTGGCGAAAACCATCGCTCAGGAAATCAAGATCAAGCTGACGCCGCAGGAACAAGTACGGCTCGCGGAATCTCCGCGCGTCAACTCGGCAGCTTATGAGCTTTATCTCCACGGGCGCTATTACTGGAACCAGCGGACGCCAGAGGGTCTGCAGAAAGGTATGGAATATTTCAAACAGGCGATCGCCGAAGATCCAGGTTACGCGCTCGCCTACGCCGGGCTCGCAGACTCGTACCTCTTGTTGGGAAACTTAGGAGTGCTCGAGTTAAATATCGCCATCCCCGATGCAGAGGCCGCAGCCAAGAAGGCCCTGGAGTTGGACGATAGACTCGCGGAGGCGCACGCCTCACTCGGGATCGCCAGCCTGTACGATCACCTGAACTGGCGGCAGGCCGAGAAGGAACTCAAGCTCGCCATCAAACTTAATCCCAACTATGCGACGGCCCACCAATGGTATGCTTCCACCCTTGCTGTGATAGGGCGTCCGGAGGATCTTGTGCGAGAGGCGAGGCGCGCCCAGGAACTGGATCCGCTATCGCCTATTGTCAACGCCTTTCTGGGGCGGGCCTACTACCTATCGCGTCAATATGACGACGCCATCCAACAATGCCAGAAGGCGCTGAAGTTAGACCCGGACTTCCCCGTGGCGCACCTTTTCTTGGGAATGGTGTTTACGCAGAAAGGTCGCCACGAGGAGGCTATCTCAGAGGTTCAAAGAGCGGTCCATTTGTCACACGAAGCCCCGGCCATGGTCGCGGTACTGGGCTATGCCTACGCGAAGGCGGGAAAGAAAGACGATGCTTTAAGGGTACTGGGCAAATTATTAGAACCAGCCGAGAGGGAAAATGTCTTATCGGCCGATATAGCCGTGATTTACGCAGCCTTGGGGGAAAAAGACGAGGCTTTCAAATGGCTTGATAAGGCCGAGGAAGAAGGGGGGCTGTCTTCGACCGCACTGAAGCTCGGCCCGGCTCTGGACAATCTGCGATCTGACGTGAGGTTTGTGGACTTAATTCACCGCGCTGGGCTGCCGCCAGATCAGGGCGACTAATCCGCCCTGAAAGGGCAACATTTCGGACAAAAGACGCGGCCCACTCTTCGGACGAAGAAGACCGGGTTGCGATTTCCTAGATCGTGTATATAATGGGCACCATAAATCGCAAAGTGGAAACTCAAAAACAGAATCTCTTCTCTCGCAAGGAGGTTGGAGCTCATGGCAAGCAAGCGTCGTAAGCCGCCGATGAAAGGAACACTGATGAGGGGCGCCGAGGGTGATCTATACTTCATTCCAAACAACAAACTTCGAGCGTTCCGCGTGCTGGACGAGCACACAGAGACAGTAAGTGCCGAGTTCGACCGGTTGGCCGTCGAGAGGAAGGGCCAACTTACTCCGGCCCGCACGTTTGGGGATTGCCACGGAATAGAAGATTGGCTTAAGACCCCAGGACGACGGAAGCCACGTTCGAAGTAGAGAAAATTGCCTACCTCTCGCCGGGATCCGACGAGCCTCGCTAACACTGGCCGCCGGATCTATTGGGGTGACAAGCTTGCTCAAACGGCGGTTTTCGGGTGACATCCCCACTCTTCCGATAGCGGAAGTCCATGGGCCGGTGCGGAAGTCTTACTATACAGGTACGCACCGGCTAATCTCGCCGGAGAAGACTGTCGAGCGCATGTTTCGCTTGGCGTCGGCGCTGGGCATCACCCGAATCGCCAACGTTACTGGCCTCGACACTATCGGGGTCCCGGTAGTGATGGTCTGCCGGCCCAACTCACGATCGATTGCGGTTTCACAAGGCAAAGGACTGACCCTGGCCGCGGCAAAAGCTTCGGGCATCATGGAAGCGATGGAGGGATACCACGCCGAGCGCATCACTCTTCCACTGAAACTCGCCAGCTATGAGGAGTTGCGGTACACTCACAACGTCATCGACGTTTCCCTGCTGCATCAGCTCACGAATCAGATTTATCATCCGAACCTGCCCATGCTTTGGATCGAAGGACACGACTTGTTACAGAACGAACTCGTATGGGTCCCGTACGAATTAGTCCACCTCAACCACACACTGCCCCTCCCTCCCGGGACGGGTTGCTTCGTCGCTAGTTCCAATGGCCTGGCTTCCGGAAACCATGTGCTGGAGGCCATTAGTCACGGCATCTGCGAGGTGGTCGAGCGCGATTCCGCAGCTCTGTGGAGGTTAGAGGACGAGGGGGCTCAGGAGAAAATGCGCGTAGACCTGAACTCCGTAGATGACCTCGACTGCCGCATGGTGCTCGAAAAATGCACGCAATCCGGCGTCTCGGTGGCAGTCTGGGAAACGACTACGGATATCGGCATCCCAGCATTCATTGTATTAACAGCGGAAAACAAGTTCAATCTCCTGCGCCCTCTGCCGTCAAACCTCGGTTTCGGGTGCCATCCAGCGCGGCCAATCGCCTTATTGCGCGCTCTCACCGAGGCGGCCCAGTGTCGATTGACGTACATCTCCGGCTCCCGCGATGACCTCGGCCGGAATGCCTACGAGCACTCTTTGAGCTTGAGCACGTTGCAAACCGATCTCGCGCGAACGGAAATCAGAGGATCGATGAGGGATTTCCGCGATATCCCAAGCTTTGACAGCGATACATTCGACGAAGACGTCGCCTGGGAGCTAGACCGACTTCGCTCGGCAGGGATCGAACGCGTCATTGTCGTGGATCTGACTAAGCCGGAACTCGGCGTGCCGGTGGTGCGTGTGGTGATCCCAGGCTTAGAACCGACAGGGTTGATGTTCGACCACCTTCCGGGCCCTCGAGCTCGGGCAATTCTAGAGAACCGTCGATGAACGCATACATTTTCACCGGACCGACCCTGAGAGCCGACGAAGCCCGCCAGGAACTAGATGCCATTTATCTACCTCCGGCCTCTCAGGGAGATGTGTATCGGGTCACGAGCAGGAAGCCGCAAGCAATCGGCATCATTGACGGATACTTCGAGTGCATTCCGGCCGTGTGGCACAAAGAAATTCTTTGGGCCATGGACCAAGGGATCCACGTCTTCGGCTGCTCGAGCATGGGCGCCCTGCGAGCGGCTGAGCTCGCAGCGTTCGGGATGGAAGGCGTGGGGAACATCTTCGAAGCCTACCGGGATGGCTCGCTCGAGGATGATGACGAGGTCGCCGTTGCACACATGTCGGCGGACCACGGTTATCAATCTACATCCGTGGCGATGGTCAATATCCGCGCCACATTCGAGGCGGCAGAAAAGGCAGGTATCATCCCGGCCGTGGTAAGAAGAAAGCTGGAGCAGATTGCCAAGGAACTCTTCTACCAGGAGCGGTCCTATAGTGAAGTACTCGATCGTGCCGACGAAAGTGGCCTGTCCGGCCAACTCGATGCGTTGCGGCGTTGGTTGCCAACTGGACAAGTTGACCAAAAACGTCTAGATGCGCTCGCGATGCTGCGATCGATGCGTCGCCTACTCAAGTTGAATCCTCCACCCAAGCGCGTCCGGTACTCGTTCGAATACACAGCCAACTGGGAAATTGCCCGGAGCCGTGCGGGAAGTCTTCAGATGGATTCACTCGGGCGTGGAGTTACAATTTTCATGGATCGGTTGCTCGACGAACTGCGACTTGAAGGTGACATCTATTCGCGAACCCGCCAAGCGGTGCTCCTGCGATTCTTGGCGCTCGAGGAGGCAAGGCGGCAAGGGATTACTCCCACGCCTGGGATGGCCCACGCCGCGGCGCAGAGCTTTCGCCGCCAGAAAGGCATCGAAGACCAGGAGAAATTCCAACATTGGCTGGTAGAAAACGGCCTCAGCCATGAAGAATTCCTCGAATTGATGAAAGACGAAGCGTCACTCGAATGGGTGCGTGACCTCGCCGAGATAGACACGGTGGCTCTCGTGCCAGACCACCTACGCGTGACGGGTCAGTACGTGCGGCTTCTGAGTCGTGCGCGTGAGAAGCAACACATGTTGGAATCGAAAGGCCTTCAGTATCCGAGCTCGCTGGACGCAGGTCTAACCGAAGACGAACTACTGCGCTGGTATTTCGAGGAACGGCTTGGGCGCCCGGTCCCAGCCGACCTCGCACTTTACTGTCGTTGCGCTGGCTTCGCGGATGAGAGCAGCTTTCGCAGGGCCATCCTCCGCGAGTATTGCTACACTAGCCGTAAACCGATAGTTTGACTCCTGCCAGGCCGCGACCGATAATCTGGCCAGCTTTTCTGGCCAAGACGCAGCTCCGTTCGCGCCGCACATGTTGCGCACAAAGGGCCGCGCTGGTAAACTGAATTTCAAGGCGTCACGGCATCGGTCGCTGGGCTCGTTGATGCTCGCCGCACTTTTCGGCATCGCGTGTTTGTTCACAGGACCCCGCGTGAAGCGTTAGCTGCCGTGGTTCACTGGCCCTATGATCTGAAGTACCCACACCATTCAGTGGCCTCGGATGGTTCTTGAGTACTGCTGCCGAGCGACGTGCACTCCGAAGAAATCGTGCCAGCTTCTGAGCCGCGGTGGCCCCCGAATCGTGCCGCGGACCACCTCCCCAAAATCCTCACTCTGCTGGCCGCGGCAAGTGATTGATCCTGTGACGTAGGTTTGCGTCGATTGCGTGGCCCAAAATCAGACGATTTTGTTGAAAGAGTCGGGTTGGGGCCTGAGAAGGGGGCCTTTTAGGCCTTTGATCGGTGAATCTTATATGCTAGCATACATAGAGAATGAGTTCAAGCCACTCCCAACCCCCGAGGCTTGCCCTCAAGAAGCACCTCGACACCTTACTCGCGGACTTCACCCTGCTGGCCGGATCGCTGGTTAAACAGTACGTGGTCTGCGGCAAGCCCGGCTGCCGTTGCCAGCGCGGGCATAAGCACGGTCCTCTGTTCTACCTTTATTGGAAGGAGCGGGGCCGGAGTTGCTCCCTCTACGTGCCTCGTGACCAGGTGGCGAAACTCCGCCAGCAGATTCAGAACTACCGCCGTCTGCAGAGGGAACTAGCGCGCCGAGTCCAGCGGCAGTTGCGGGCGTGGCAACGCCACTTTCAGGAGGAACGCCGTCGATGATGAGCGAACAGCCTCGCAGTGAGCCATTGTTCTACTACTTCCGTTTAGAGGACCAGATTCCTGAAGATCACCTGCTGAAGCTTATTGACCGGCTTGTGGATTTCCGCTTTGTGCGCGAACGTCTGAAGGATGCTTACAGCTCGGGGGGACGGCCCTCCATGGACCCCGAGATTCTCCTGCGCATGCTGCTGGTGGGTTAGCTGCACGGGATCACCAGTGAACGGCGGCTGGTGGAAGAAGTTCGCATGCACCTAGCCTATCGCTGGTTCACCCGGATCGGCCTGGAGCAGGAGGTACCTGACCACTCCACCTTCTCCAAGAACCGGCACGGGCGGTTCCGGGAATCGGGGATCTTCCTGGAGATCTTTGAAGAGATCGTGCGCCGATGCCCGGAGGCGTGGTTGGTTGAAGGCCAGCGCCTGACGGTCGATGGGACTGCAGTGACCGCGAATGCCAGTTCCCGGAGCAAGGTGCATCGCAAGCAGTTGGCGGAGGTCGCCAAGGTTTCGCGGACGGTGCGGGAATATCTGGAGGAAGTAAGGCCGGAGAACCCGGTGGCCGATACGGCGGACCGGCCTCCGGCGCCGCGCTCGATGGCCGCGCAGATGGTCTCCAAGACGGACCCCGATGCCTGTTGGGTACGCATTTTCATTTCCACTGAAAAACCAAATGACACCAGTACCCAAGAACGAGGGTGTTCGCTCCCTACGCAAGCGAACCTCCGAAGCAGCCCGTCGACTGCGTCCGGGTATAGGAATCTCCTTCAGGTACTCCTCGGTGATCTGGTACGACCCTTTGGGCGTGGGGCGGTGGCCGGTTATCAGACGCTGCTGGGCATAACTGCTATTGAGAAAAGCAAGGCAGTACCGCAACATGTCTTCTTTGGAAGCGAGCCCGCTGGGGGGTTTCTTCATTGCCTTTCGGAACTCTTGCCAAGCACGTTTGGTTTTCCGTCCAGGCGCAATGACTGTGCAGGCGTCGTCAGTCAAGTATCCGACGCCATCAAACACAAAACGCGGAGTTCGCACAAGGCGTGGTGAGAGTATTCTCGGCTGACCGAGCATGATCTTTGAGTCCCGTGGCCAAAGCCGCCCGACCCGGATGAGCCCAGGCCCGCTCAATGAAAGCACGAGGGCGTATAGGCATTCGGTGGGGAATTTCCACCACGCTCGACCAGGCTCGCTCCAATCTATAGAGCCACACTCGGGGCATCGGTCCTTAGCCATACAGTTCTCACAAAACTCCGACCCACACTGTTTGCAGACGTATACCTGAACTTGGGCGGCCGAGCAATTTGGGCAAGACTCTAAAGCCAAGCCTCACTCCCGTTGGCTTTTTCAGTCACTTTTTGAGACGGGTCGAAGCGCCATTGAAATGTATTTCCACAGACAGTATTGCCCTACATCGTTCGAGCCTGTCTATCAGTTGGAACGCTTCATGCAGAAATCTACCTGCCCAAGAATGCGATTTGCTGATAATTGCCTCGGTGGCTCCCTCCATGTCGAGCGAAGTTCGAAATCGCTTCTCCGCTGTTTTTGCGTCCCATCTCGCCTTCTTAGCGTTCCATTTGGATGCTTGGGCATCCCGACGTGCCTTCTCTGTCTCCCAATACTTCTTCGCGATGTCCAAACTTTTACTAACCAAGATCAGGATATCGACCACACCGACGAGATATATCTCGTTGGTACCGGGCGCGGTAATTTGGCGGATGCATAGTTTTTCTTCCTTGCGGACGCGTTTGCGGCCGCTCGGATTCTGTGCCAGGAGCACTTGATTGTATGCGTTTTCAAAATGTCCTAGGATCTTTCGGAATTCATTCAACGGAAGGTCCACGTACGTGATGGACAACCGGACCGGCTCCAGTTCTTCGGCCATGTAAAGGGGCCTCCTTATGGGTGGACGCTTCCTACTTACAAGTCATGCTTTGCTCTCACTCTCGCGCGGACTCAGGGCGTAAAGAATCAATTCGACGCGACTTGAAATGCCGAGCTTTTCGTAGATACGAAACAGGTGGTTCCTGACAGTGTGCTCACTTACCCCGAGCGCCGAGGAAATCTCGCGATTCGGCAGCCCTTCAGCCACTAGGCGAACCACCTCCTCTTGCCGCGGGGTGAGCAACGGAATGCCCAGGACGTTGACGATGCGAAAGGGTTCCCTGTCCGTAAAGGCGTCCAGAAGCCAATTAAGTTCTTGACTGCTTGCCCAGACCTGCCCCGCATGGACCACCCGAATGCACTTATAAAGCATCTCCAAAGGGTCGGTCTTACAAATCACACCTTTAGCACCTGCCGAGAAGGCTTCAATTACTTGCTCTGGCTCATGACTACCCAACAAGAGGATGGGACGGGTCGTCGAGCCAGCAGCGCGCAGCTCGCGCAGAAGCTTAAAACCCCCTTTGGGGTCGCCCTGCATTGCCAAGCAAATCGCGGCAACGTCCGGCCGGTGCTCGGACGCGTGCTTGAGGAATTCCTTAATAGTTTGTGCACACGCGATGACCGTGAAGTGTTTGTCTTGCCTTCCGAGGGCACGGGATAGCAATTGGCAGTCCAAGAGCGTCTCTGCTGCTATGATTACCTTGATGGCCATGCGCGTAAGCTTTGCAGACATCGCATCGTCAGACCAAATATATTAAGAAACTGCCCTTATTCTACGCACATTTGACGGAAGAACAAAGTCAAATCCAATAAAGATCGGCGATTCTAAATAATTAATGTCTGTGAATAGGTAACCATTGCGACATCCTATCACTGATGAAATCGGGGGAGGCGAATTCCCGCCAGTCCGCTTGAGATGAAAGTACCTACCCCGAGACATTTGCCCTGCCTTAGGTGTATGGGCAAACCCTACTATGTCGGCGAGGTTTTCCGCTTATTGTGATCCTTCCGGTGCGCATGTAGACTGTGACTGTTCATGTCAAAGGATTGCTGGTTCCAGAAAAGGTTCGCCGTGTCGAAATTGATCAGTAAGAAGTGTACTGACAGCCGCCATTCCAATGGGATCGTCGAGCAAAGTGCTAAAATGAAAAAACGGGCGTGTCGCCAATAAGGAGACGATCGCAATGGAGCCTCGAAAACATAATCGCTACCGGCTGGAGATTCCCGTGATTTTCGCGTGGAAGGGCTCGCAAGATGTCAGGCAAGAGGGGATAGGCCTGACGCGGGATCTCAGTGTCAAAGGAGCGTTCATCCGCGCAACTACCGTGCCTCCGTCAGGCGTCAATCTAGAGTTCAAAGTTTTTCTTCCGCCGCGCCGCGCGGCTTTACCCGTACCGCTCTGCGGAAAAGGACAAGTGGTTCGCGTGGACTCGGTACCTGAGCGAAACCGTACGGGCTTTGCGGTGGCGACGGGAAAACGGATCGTGTTACGCGCAGATGAGGAAACTCAATGAGCGAGAAAATCCCGCTCCAGATCTTGAGTGTGACGCTCTTGGCGAGCGTGTTGCGTGCTTTCCCCGCCCACACGGAACACAAGGCCATAGCTACTCAGAGCCTCCTGCCCTCTCCAGGGCATACCGTACAGGGGGCCATCCCAGCTCGAGGCTAAGCTAACATGATATGTCTAGCCCATCAGCCGCACGCCGAATCAGTCCTTGGGAAATTCTTTGTGTTTGCCAGCGCGTCCATGCGGGAGTTAGTCCGTAATGTGCAGCAGGTCGCGCGGTGCAATGCTGCTGTTCTGATCTCCGGTGAAAGTGGTAGCGGCAAAGAGTTGATCGCCCGCGCCCTTCATCAGTATTCGTTACGCTGCAACAATCCCTGGATCGATATCAATTCTGGCGCCCTTCCGGAGCACTTGGTGGAAAGCGAGTTGTTCGGATACGAGAAGGGCGCATTCAGCGGGGCCGAGTCAACGAAGCTGGGCCTGTTCGAACTTGCCCACACGGGCACGTTGTTTCTGGACGAGATCGCGGAGTTGGAACCCAGGACGCAGGTCAAGCTTCTCCGGGTATTGGATGGGGCGCCCCACTATCGGCTTGGCGGAGTGCACAAAGTGTGTGTGGACGTCCGCGTTATCGCCGCCACATCTCGGGATTTGGAAGAGGTAATGCAACGCGGCACCTTTCGGCGCGAACTCTACTATCGCCTGCGCCAGATCCATCTCAAGGTGCCTCCCCTGCGCGAGCGGCCTGAGGACATTCGCCCCCTCGCCGAGCTTTTCCTGCGAGAGTCCGCTCCTGCCTGTACGTTTTCCACCGAGGCCTTAGAGGCCTTGCAGCGATACTCCTGGCCTGGAAATGTCCGCGAGCTGAAAAACACCGTGGTGGCAGCAAGTGCCCTCGCCAGGGGTCCAGAAATAACCTTGGTCGATCTGCCACCCGAAATCAATGCTCGGGTACGTGCTCCCAATTGTGCGACCCCCACCCGGTTGAAGGAAATGGAGCAGCAGATGATCACCCAAGCTCTTGCGAAGACCGGTGGAAGTTTTCAGCGGGCAGCCGCGATGCTAGGCATCTCCAAAAGAACGCTCAGCAGGAAACTAAGGCGTTACGAAATTGAAGACGCCCAATGCATGGCTGTCTAATCAAGCGATCCTCAGGCGGGTGCCTGCTCCTCCCGGTGTCAATAGCCATCCATCCCTTCCCTTGTTTGTTTTTCAGGAGACAGATCGTCCAGATCTCTTCCCGTCCCTACTAACACCAGCTATTGGTCCGAGGACAAGTTGACACTCCATCGTCTACTTTGTCCAACCCACAATGTTTTCATGAGGATATCCTCGTCAACTGATCACCGCCGTTCATGGGCCGAGACAACTTGGCACTCAGCCTAAGCTTGGTCATTTTCCCTAGGGACCTGAAACCACATGACTTACGTTACGCGGCCAATTGGCACCCTGAATGCTCTTTTATCGAGCGACATTAAGTGTAGGGATGAGCGATGCAGCCAATTCAGGAAAGCAAAGGGCGGATAATGCGAAACCTACTGAAAGTAGCGGTTCTGGTTCTGATATTGACGGGGAGTTCTGCTTTTGCGAAACACCCGAAGCTCGGGCGTGGCCTCGACAAGGTTGACCCAAATTCGAACGTCGATGTCATTGTCCAGTACAACCATGTCCCGACTGGGTGGGATCACCAATGGGTGCACGGCCAGGGTGGGAACGTGAAGAGGCGGTACGGAAACGTTAGAGCCGCGTTGTATCGGGTGCCTGCCCGTACGTTGACAAAACTCGCGGAGAACCCGAACGTGACCTTCATCTCGCCAGACCGTCCAGTAAAAGGAATGCTGGATCTGACGGCCACCGCGGTGAACGCCGCTGCGGCTTATCAACTGGGCCTCGATGGTACGGGGATCGGCGTAGCGATTATCGATAGTGGGATCACCGAGGTCAATGACCTATCGTCCCGCGTCGTCTACAGCGAGGATTTTGTTGGTACCGGCACGAATGACCTTTATGGACATGGGACGCATGTCGCGGGCATTGTGGCTGGAAACGGCGACCATTCAATCTGCACCACCTGCACGCGCAGGCTTCAGGGCATCGCCCCGAATGCCAATCTGATCAATCTTCGAGTGCTGGATGAGAATGGTGCGGCAACCGACAGCACCGTGATCGCTGCCATCGACCAGGCCATTGCCCTCGCACAGACCTACAACATTCGGGTCATCAATCTCTCCGTGGGCCGCCCTATCTATGAAACCTATGCGCAGGACCCCCTGTGCCAGGCCGTAGAAGCTGCCTGGAATGCCGGCATTGTGGTGGTGGTCGCAGCCGGCAACGAAGGCCGGGATAACTCGGTTGGCGAAAACGGCTATGGAACTATCACTGCGCCGGGCAATGATCCGTTCGTGATCACGGTGGGCGCCATGAAAGATGGGGGGACGCCGACGCGAACGGATGACCTGATCGCGTCCTACAGCTCCAAGGGCCCCACGGGCATCGACCTCTTCGTCAAACCTGACATCGTGGCCCCTGGCAACCTGACGGTTTCTCTCCTGGCTGACATCAATGACACACTCCCCACGACTTATCCTACGACGCTGACGCCGAATACCTATTACGACGCGGCGGGTGACGGTTCACCTTCCACCTCATACTACACGCTGAGCGGTACCAGCATGGCGACGCCTGTGGTGAGCGGCGCGGCGGCCCTACTGCTTCAGCAAAACCCTTCCTTGACGCCCGATCAGGTCAAAGCCACCCTGATGTTGACGGCATACAAGACTTTCCCCGCCAGCAGCCAAGCCACGGAACCGACTACGGGGACTGTATACACGAGCTACTATGACATCTTCACGATTGGCGCCGGTTATTTGGACATTGGCGCCGCGCTCGCCAACACAGAGACCTTTACCGGCACAGCGCAATCGCCTGTAGCTGTCTTCGACCCCGTTACGGGGTCCGCAGAAGTGTCTTGCAGCCCATCCGACGTCTGTGCCGAGTCCGCGATATGGGGCACCAGTGCGGTCTGGGGTACCAGCGCAATCTGGGGTACCTCGGTCTTTGTAAATGGCACCTCGGCCATCTGGGGCACCAGCGGGATCTGGGGCACCAGCGCCATCTGGGGTACCAGTGGGGTCTGGGGCACTAGCGGTGTTTGGGGCACGAGCGGCATTTGGGGCACGTCGGCACTATTAGGCGAAAAGTAAGAATGAGCCACAAGGATCCTGATCAGCGGTGAAAGCAAACGATAAGTAAGTGAATTCCTTGAGGAGAACAAAATGGCTTCCTGGCGACATGTGCGGTTCTTTATCGTTCTGGTTGCAGGATTTGGGATCGCTTCCCGAAGCGCCGCGGGTCTCGACCCGGCGAAGGCCCTCACCCAATATGCTCATGGGAGCTGGCACGTGGCGGATGGCCTTCCGCAGGACAACGTAATCTCCATTGCCCAGACCCCGGATGGATATCTCTGGCTGGGGACCGAAGAAGGGCTTGTTCGCTTTGATGGTCTCCGGTTCACGGTCTTCGACCGGAGCAATACACCGGAGTTGAAGAGCAACGATATCTGTGCGCTCCTCGTGGACCGAATGGGAAATCTCTGGATCGGCACCGCAGGCGGCGGTGTCGTTCGGATGACGCAGGGGAAATTCGTCGCCTTTACCACCCAGAATGGGCTTTCCAATGATTCCGTTCTTTCGCTGTGCGAAGGGCTGGACAACGCCATCTGGATCGGCACCGAGGGCGGCGGAGTAAACAGATTTATGGACGGTAAGGTCACCGTGTTCAACGCCAAAGCAGGTTTGGCCGACGATGCAGTCTACTCCATCGCGGCAGCGAAGGATGGAAGTGTATGGTTTGGGACAGGTGGGGGAATTTCACAACTGAAGGATGGCTCCTTCCGAAACTTCACCGTCCAACAAGGCCTTCCGAATAAGAATGTACGAGCCCTGTTCGAGGATCGTGATGGAATCCTTTGGGTGGGGACCAACGGCGGCGGCCTTAGCCAGTTCCGGGGCGGGCATTTCAAAACCTTCACGACCAAAGACGGCTTAAGCAGCAACGCCGTGTTCTCCGTGTATCAGGACAAAGAAGGAACCCTCTGGATCGGCACCGTCGGGGGCGGGCTGAATCGTTGGAGCAAGGGCAAATTTACTCCTTACAAGACAGCCCCCGACAACGCGCGGCAGGACGTCTGGGGATTCCTCCAGGACCGCGAGGGGACACTCTGGATCTGTAGCGGCGACGGCCTTAGCCAATTGCGCGATGGCCAAGCCACCGCCTACAGTTCCGTTGAAGGCTTATCCAGCGACATCGTCCTGCCCATCTACGAAGACCGCGAAGGAAACCTCTGGATAGGAACTGCCGGCGGCGGACTGAATCGCTTTCGTAACGGGCAATTCACCTCCTACACCACCCGACAGGGCCTTTCTGATAATGTTGTGCTTTCCCTGGGTGAGGATCACGATGGCTCCCTCTGGGTTGGGACGCGGCATGGTCTGGACCAGATGAAAGACGGCAAGTTCAAGGTTTACACCACCAAGGATGGTTTGCCGAATGACATCGTTTTATGTATGTGGCCAGACCGTGACGGCAACCTCTGGCTGGGGACCCGCAGCGGGTTGGGACGCTTCCAGGCGGGGAAGTTCACCACCTATACCACCAAGGACGGTCTGTCGAACAACTATGTGACGTTTATCTACCAAGACCGTGAAGGTACCCTCTGGGTCGGCACGGGTGGCGGCGGCCTGAACCGCTATAGAAACGGGACGTTTACGGCCTTCACCACCAAAGACGGATTATCCAGCGACTTGGTCACGGCCATCCATGAAGACGAGAATGGCACTCTGTGGGTGGGGACCAGCGGTGGCGGATTGAATCGGTTTAGCCACAGTAAGTTTACCAGCATCTCGATGAAGAACGGCCTTTCCGACGACAAAATATTTCAAATCCTCGAAGACCGGAAACATAACTTTTGGATGAGTTCCAATCGCGGCATCTTCCGCGTCAGCGAACGGCAGCTCAAAGATTTCTCGGACGGCAAGATCACATCGATTCAGTCCGTACCTTACGGTGTCTCCGAGGGAATGAAGAGCCGGGAATGCAACGGCGGCTTCCAGCCCGCCGGTTGGACGGCACGGGATGGAAAAGTGTGGTTCCCCACTATGAAGGGAGCGGTCGTGATCGATCCCTCCAGCAACAGCGCCGCAGGATTACGCCCCCAGGTGCACGTGGAGGCAGTAGTCGTCGATCAGCACGCCTTTACGCCGGGTGAGACCATCCAGGTGGCGCTGGGAAGAGGCAGGCTCGAGTTTCATTACACCGGCATCAGCCTGTCGGCAGCGAAGCGGGTCAGTTTTAGGTACAAGCTGGAAGGGTTTGATAGCGAGTGGGTAGAGGCCGGCGATCGTCGCGTGGCCTATTACACGAACCTTCCTCCCGGACATTATCGTTTCCGGGTAATGGCCGCGGGTGACGATGGCAAGTGGAACGAGGCAGCCGCACCGAGCGCCGTGTATCTGGCCCCGCACTTCTACCAGACGACCTGGTTCTACGGTCTTTGTGCGGTTCTCCTACTGGGCGTGCTGTCGGGAGCCCGCCTGAAGGAAGCGAAGAAACACGCCGAAGAGATCGCCGCTCTGCACCTTCGCACCCTTGAGGCATTGGCCCTGGCCATCGAGGCCAAGGATGAGACGACACACGACCACCTCCAGCGAATGCCGAGCATGGCCGTGGCCGTGGCAATGCAATTGGGGCTGAGTGAAGAGGAAACGGATGCTCTCCGTGCCGCGGCCTTGCTTCACGATATCGGCAAGCTGGCTGTGCCGGAACACATCCTCAGTAAGCCCGGCAAGCTAACGCCAGAGGAGTTTGAAAGGATTAAGGTCCACCCAATAGTCGGTGCGGAAATCCTGCAGCGCGTGCGATTTCCTTATCCGGTCGCGCCTATTGTCCGTGCGCATCATGAGAAATGGGATGGAAGCGGTTATCCGGATGGGCTGAAGGGAGAAGAGATACCCATCGGGGCGCGGATTCTGGGGGCCGTGGATTGCCTTGACGCTCTCACTTCCAACCGCCAATACCGGCCGGCACTGCCTTTTTCAGAAGCATTGGCCGTCCTCGAGGCAGATAGCGGCAAGGGGTATGATCCACGCGTAGTCGAAGTCGTTAGTAGCCTTCACCTGAATTCCAATCAAGTGGAAGGCACACTCTCAGAACAGAAACGAAAAAGGCTCTCGATAATCGCAAAGGTTGCTCGAGGGGAAGCCCCGGGCGCAGGTTTCCAGAAACTCAAGGCAGAGATTTCCGTCGGTGACCCGGTAGACTTCCTCCATGCCATCGCCTCCGCCCGCGAGGAAGGCCAGATGCTCTTCGAGCTGAGCCAGGCATTAGGGAACTCTCTTAGCCTGGACGAAACCCTGTCCGTTCTGGCTGTCCGTCTGAAGCGAATCATCCGCCACGACGCGATTGCGGTCTACACTTGCACAGACGGCTATCTGATCCCCAAATACGTGTTTGGGGAGAACTTCCGGGAGTTCGCATCCTTGCGAATCCCGATGGGAGAAGGCTTGTGTGGTTGGGTGGCGGAAAAGCATCAATCTATTGTGAACGGAAACCCCCTGGTTGAGCCAGGCTTCCTGAAAGAGGTGGGCGCCTCGCCTCTGCTGCTTTCCGCGCTTGCGGTGCCTCTCGAAGGGGTTGACCGGACCATCGGCGTACTGGCGCTTTACCGGCGGCAGAGAGATGCGTTCACTGGAGATCACCTCCGCATTCTCCTTGCCATCAGCGCGAAGCTGGGATTTTCAATAGAGAACGCCTTGAAGTACCAGACTGTGGAGAACTCAGCTACCACCGACTACCTGACGGGACTGCCGAATGCACGGTCGCTATTCCTGCATCTTGACAGCGAACTGGCTCGCTGCAAACGGCTGCAGACTCCCCTCGCGGTTGTGGTCTGTGACCTGGACGGTTTCAAGCAGGTCAACGACCGCTTTGGACACCTCGTGGGGAATATGGTCCTCCGTTCTGTGGCCTCGGGATTGAAGGAGACTTGCCGCGAGTATGACTACGTGGCGCGAATGGGCGGTGACGAATTCGTGGTGATTATGCCCGGTTTCGATGCCGCAGCGATGAAGGAAAAGTCGCTGTTATTTCAGAGCATTGCCATGGAGGCCGGAGTTCAAGTGTGCAAAGAACCCCTGCTGTCTTTGAGTGCCGGCGTAGCAATGTACCCGCACGACGGTCTTGATGCAGAGCAATTGCTTGCCGAAGCGGATCACCGGATGTATGCCAACAAGCAATGTCGTCACGCGCAAATGGTCCCGGCCATCGGGCCACTTGCGGTGACTTTGTCGCCATCGCCAATCAACAAGTACGCGGTTATGGAGAGCGCTGGCGAATGCGCATAAGGCGCGCAACACGGCATCTGCTCATGATTACGGTCACTGTGGCCTTGGGAGGTTTCTTAGGAGCGACCTTGGTGCGCCTTGCTCCGGCGTTCCCAGTAGATGAGGGCAAATTAGATCCTCGGTTGGCCAAACAGAGTGTCTTGAGCTGCGGGTCAGATGTTCCCTATAACAGTAGAGGGGCAAACTCCGGGAACAGGGGAGTGAGCACGCGGCCCTCTCACCGCGCCGAGTACTCCTCTCCCGCCTATCACATAACACAATCCTGACTGCCTCAGGAGGCAATGCTACAGTCAGCTGTAAGAGCACAGCGACTTTCCGCACGGTTCAAAACCGAGGGGCACAGCTTGCGACATCGCGCGTACTGCCCAGAAGCAGGGCAACCCCAAAATAGGCCGACTCAATGCTCCATCCCGTACCCTTGACGGTGCTCATGCGACTCGCCCACTAATTCGTGCTCGGCATTCTCAGTCGCGTGGCCTTGGTCGCGGCCACCAATTTCATGCCCGGTTTCCATTGCGGACTGCTTCGAAACATCGCGGCTCAACTCCTGACCCAATTTCTCCGCGTCATTCGTGTAAATCTGGGCATCGTAGCGCCCGCGTGAGACGGAGACGACGCCAGCCGTGAATTGATAAGCTGCTCGTGGGCCTGCTCGGTGTCCACGTGCACTGGCACGCGATCGGCGGTGGCTCCCTGGCTGCTATGGCTGGTGACAGCTTAGCCGTAGTCGAGATGGGGATGTTCGTGGATATTGAAATGCGCGTCCCGCAAGTTGACGACGACCCTGAGCCAGGAGTAGAAAGTATTACCAGGGGACGAACAGAGCAGGAAAGGAGCGTACCATGGATCGACGGGACTTCTTGAAGAAGAGCCTGGAGAGGGGAACTCTGGTCGCTACGGGACTCGTCGCCTCAGAAGAATTCCTTGCCGCGCGGCCCGAGAAGGCACCCACCAAGCCTGTTTCGAGGCGGGCACTTGGCAAGACCGGCGAGCAACTCTCCATCCTTGGGTTCGGCGGGATTGTGGTGATGTCTGTCGAGCAGTCGTTCGCCAACAATATCGTGGCCGAGGCGGTGGACCGTGGCATCAACTACTTTGACGTCTCTCCAGATTACGGCGACGCCGAGGAGCGCCTAGGGCCGGCACTCCAACCTTACCGCCGCCAGTCGTTCCTGGCTTGCAAAACCAACTTCCGCGACAAAGCCGGAGCGATGGCCGACCTTGATAATTCGCTAAAACACTTGAGGACGGACTATTTCGACCTGTATCAGCACCACGCTTTGACCAAGACTGCGGAGGTCGACAGAATCTTTGGTCCGAACGGCGCCATGGAGGCTTTTGTGGCGGCGCAAAAGGCAGGAAAGGCGCGGTATCTCGGGTTCTCCTGCCACTCCGTCGAAGCGGCGATCGCCGCCATGGACGGCGCCCACTTCGACACCATCCTCTTCCCCACGAACTTCGTGCTGTTCTCCCAGGCCAACTTCGGTCCGCAGGTGCTCGGACACGCACGGCAGAAGGGCATGGGGTACCTGGCGATCAAAGCCATGGCGAAGGGCAGGTACCCGGTGACTATGCCCGAGGCTCAGCACACGCCCAAGTGCTGGTACGAACCTTGCAAGCTGCCTGAAGAGGCATCGCTTGCCCTACGCTGGACACTGTCACGACCGTATCTCACGGCTGCTATTCCGCCGGGTAACCCGGAATGGTTCCGGCGTGCGATGGATGTGGCTCAGAACTTCCAGCCGATCACTGAGGATGAGACCCGGGCTCTCCTGGCTCGTGCCAGCGGTGCGGAGCCGATCTTCCAACTCGGGAACAACGTCTGAGGCGTGTCAGCGGTTGAATACTCTTCTTTCTCTGCATATCTTTTACCTTCCCTCGGCTGTTGCATTCCACCTCGGAGCGCGGGGCGGGCGCGTTAGCCGACACGCCGAGTGCTTGTCGCAAGTGAATTCCCGCACCTGTGCGTCGCCATAAATGCGTCCAACGGAAATTGAACCTGGCTCCTCAACGCAAGTGCAGCACTTCAGGCCGGCAGATTCTCTTTGCTGCGGGCGTGGAATCCTTGCTCTTGAATTCCACAACTTTATGGCAAGACTCCGCCCTCTCTTGCCTCACATCTCCCACGCCGAGCCAGTGTTCGCACAGGAAAGCTGGAGGGGGTTCGGACTAGAGTAGAAATGGCTTCGCTCCGTAACTCTTTTAGCCTGCGACGCGCCACCTGTACCGATGGTGGAGCCCATCCACCCGAGGCAGAGCTACGAGTGTGCCTTGACTGGCTTCCCTTCTCTCTACCGGCCTCATCTCGGGCGTGTCCTTCCCCAATCCATCGTGGATCCTATCCGCATGATAGTACCCGAGGTATTCACGAACCAATCTCCGCAAGTGGGCTTCATTGAACACGATCACGCGATCCAGCAATTCTCTGCGGCAGCTCCCCACCCATCTTTCGGCCACCCCATTCTGCCAGGGGCTTTGATAGGATGTTCGGATTAGTTCGCTACTCATGGATTGGAGCACCTCTGTAGCTTCTCCCTCGTACTTCCTGTCTCGATCGAGAATGAGGTAGCGAGGAGCGGTGTCTTCGGGAAAAGCCTCTCGCAATTGCTGCACGATCCAACGGCTGGTCGGATGCTCCGTGGCGTTGAAGTGGAGAACTTTCCTCCGGCTGTGGCTGATCACGAAGAAGCAGTACAACACGCGGAAAGTGGCTGTTGGAACCGTGAAGAAATCCATCGCCGCAATCACTTCCCGATGGTTTCTCAGAAAGATCAACCAGGGCTTGCGTGCGTCTCCCTTACGGCCCACTCGAGCAAGGTACCGCGAGACCGTGCGCTCGGAAATCTCAAAGCCCAGTTTCAATAGCTCTCCATGGGTTCTGGGACCTCCCCAGGTGGGATTCTCGTTCGTGATCCGCTCGATGACTTGACGAAGCTCGGAGCTAAGCCTGGGTCTGCCCTTCTCCCTGCGCCTGGAAAGGAAACACCAATAGAGCCGAAATCCGGCACGATGCCAACGCACCACCGTCTCCGGCTTCACTACCGCTAACGCCTCGGTCCGCCGGGACCAGACGCGTCGCAGGAAGACCCAGAACACCTGGTCTCACGCGCTCAACCTCGGCCGAGCATTTTGGCGCTTGAGCACACAGACCTGATGCCGCAGCGCCACGATTTCAAGTCCCAGACTATTTCGTGAGCGCAGGAAGGCATTGAACCACCCAAGTAGACTCAACACAAATTTGAACATGGAAGCAGTTTACACGGACCTGTGGTCATCCCCTGGCGATCTCATAACCCCTTGGTTTTCGATAGGAATCGACTTTTGGCGACAGACACCCATGACGTCAACGTAGCCGTTATGACCTACGCCAGCGAAATGTTTTCCTGGTATGCGGGCTCGGTGGAAGCCGACACCTATTTTTGCCCCGAGCGGCACGGCATGTATTTCGGGGGATTTGGCATGAAGACGGCTCCAGCCATGGGCAAACAGAACTACTCGATCAGTACGTCCCTCACCGGCGACAGTGGCGAAGCGTTCCTTCGAGTACTGACGGAGTCGCAGCGCAAAGTCATTACAGAATTGATCGATCTCCAGCGCCAGGATCTTCAGGAGATCGTCACAACCCGGAGGCAGATCGCGACCGAATTGCGGCGTTTCCAGAAAGGTGAAACAGCCGACAGGGACAAGGTGCTTTCGCTATCGAAGCACTATGGCGAACTGGACGGCGAAATGTCTTATCTCTATGCAACGGCCTTCGCGGAAGTCGGCAAGACGCTGACCGCGCAGCAGAATGAAGAGCTGGCAAGGATGCGTACGTCCAGCCCTGCGGACCCCAGAGGTCCATTTCTCTACTCATCCCCGATCAGCGTGCCGAAGATCGCCAGCACGGACTTCTTGTTCGGTGTGAGTCAATAGAGCCACCCTGCACCGTCCAGAGGTCGTGCGTTAGTGGTCATGAGAACCTAAGGCCGGAATCTAATTCCAAGCGTTGGTCTGGTGCTTCTGCTGACGTCCATCAGAGCACTGGCCCACTTCTCTATCAACGCACGCTCGGAAAAGGGCACGGCGTCGCGCCACAACAAGAAGGCTCGTGAAAGAGCGGTGAGGCTGGTGAAAGCTGGCCGTTTTCTCGGGCGCCGCCCTTTTGACGACACACAGCCATCCAACATGTCAGTTTTTGCTCGCAGATCGCAGAAGGCCGATAAGCTTTCGCGATGAATCGAGCACAATTGACAGTGACCGGGAGATTGCTCGATAATTGCATCATGCAACAGTTGCAGGAACTAACTAACGCGACCAGCGCCGCTGAGGACTGCGCGGCAGAAATCCTCGAAGACGTCCCGGCAGTCATGCGGTTTATCCGCACCCAGATGCGCCGCCACCGTGGGTCCGATCTGTCCGTGCCGCAGTTTCGCACGTTAGTGTTCCTGAGCCGCAGCCGGGGCGCGTCCCTCTCCGCGTTGGCAGAATTCCTCGGGCTATCGCTGCCTGCGACGTCGCGGTTGGTTGAGGGGTTAGTGAGGAGGAACTTCGTGGCCCGCCGAATCCCTCCGGGGAACCGGCGGCTGGTTGCACTCTCTATCAGTGCACGCGGGCAGAGGACCATTTGCGCAGCGCGACAGGCCACGGAAAGGCGGCTGGCAGAAGTCGTGGCGTCGTTGCGCAACGACGAGCGCGCTGCGATTCAGCGCGCCTTACGGACGCTGCGCGAGGAATTTCAGTCCGCGGCGGCGCGGGACGGATTCGTGACGGTACGCTCATGAACATGATCGAAACATCTTCGCTGACGCGGCGTTTTGGCGACCTGACAGCGGTGGACAGGCTGAACCTGTCCGTTGCCGCGGGCGAGGTGTTTGGTCTGCTGGGACCGAACGGCGCGGGGAAGACGACGGTCATCAAGATGCTGACAACCTTGCTGCCGCCCACATCGGGACAGGCTGCGGTGGCGGGGTTTGACGTGCAGCGGCGGCCGGCGCGGGTGAGGGCGGCGATCGGGTACGTGCCGCAACTGGTGTCGGTGGACGGCACGCTGACGGCCTACGAGAACCTGCTCATCTTCGCCAAGCTCTACGGCGTGCCGCGGAGCGTGCGGCGGGCGCGGATCGCGGCCGCATTGGAATTCGTCGGCCTCGAGGAAGCGGCGCATCGGCAGGTGCGCGGGTATTCGGGCGGGATGATGCGCCGCTTGGAGATCGCCTTGGCTATGCTCCATCACCCGCGCGTGCTGTTCTTGGACGAGCCGACCGGCGGGCTGGACCCTCTGGCACGGCAAGCGGTTTGGCAACACCTGCGGTCGCTGGCGCAGGAATACCGGATGACGGTTTTTCTGACCACGCATTTCATGGAGGAAGCAGACCATCTGTGTGGCCGGGTGGCCATCATGAACCTGGGGCGCGTGGCGGCGCTCGGCCGGCCGGAGGAACTGAAAGCGTCGATAGGCCACCCCGATGCCACCCTCGATGAAGTGTTCGCACACTACACGGGCCACGAATTGGACAACGGAGGCAATTATCGTGAAATCTCGCGAACTCGACGCACCCTCGCCCGTTTGGGCTGAGCCAACCGCCGTCGCGCCAGAAAGAGACCGCGTGGCAGGGTTCCTGAGGCAGTGCCTCGCGCTGGCGGAAATGGAGTTGCGCAAGCTGCTGCACGATCCGACGGAGTTGGCGACGCGCGCCGTCCAGCCGGCGTTGTGGCTGGCGGTGTTTGGCCAAGTGTTTACGCGGGTCCGGGCCATCCCCACGGGGCAGTTGCGCTATCTGGACTTCATGGCCCCGGGCGTGCTGGCTCAGAGCGTGTTATTCATTGCGATCTTTTACGGCATCGCGGTGATCTGGGAGCGCGATCTCGGTATCGTCCACAAGCTGCTGGTGAGCCCGGCGTCGCGCGTGGCGCTGGTGCTCGGCAAGGCATTGTCCGCCGGGGTGCGCGGACTGCCGCAGGCGTGCACGGTCTATCTGCTGGCGTGGCTGCTGGGCGTGAAAATCAACTGGCAGCCGGGCGCGCTGGCGGGCGTGGCGGTGGCGGTCATGCTGGGCGCGGCGGCGTTTGCGACGCTCTCGCTCATCGTCGCCTGCATCGTGAAAACGCGGGAACGGTTCATGGGCATCGGGCAGGTGCTGACGATGCCGTTGTTTTTCGCCAGCAACGCGATCTATCCGCTCGCGATTATGCCTGGCTGGCTCAAGGTGGCCGCGCGAATCAATCCCCTGACCTACGAGGTGGACGCGATGCGCGCCTTGATGGTCGCGGGTGGCCAAAGTCTTTACGGCATCGGCCTGGACTTCCTCGTTCTGGCGGCAACAACGCTCGCCTTAACAGCCTTGGCATCCCGATTGTATGCGAACCTTGCACGGTAACAGATCCTGGACTCGTCACCCACCAGCAAGAGGCCGAACGATTGCAAAGGCGTAAGTCCGACCGGGCTGAGAGAAGGGGGAGAGATCCTTGGAAGCGAAAGGAGTTAAGCGATGAGCGAACTCATACTCGAGCCGCGGACCACGGCTGTCGTGGTCATTGATCTTCAGAAGGGCATCGTCATGATGCCAGGCACTCCCCATCCTACACCGACCGTGGTGGCTAACTGCGCGCGCCTGCTCGCCACGGCCCGCCGCGTGGGGGCCCAGCCCGTTTTGGTCCACGTGGGTGGCTCCCCGGACGGCGCCGACCGCCTGCGTCAAACGGCCGACCAGCCCATGCGGGCAGCCACGGCGCCGTCGCCCGACTGGAGCGACTTCCTCCCCGAACTCGACCGCCAGCCAAGCGACATTGTGATTCTCAAGCGCCAGTGGGGCGCCTTCTACGGCACTGACCTCGACTTGCAACTGCGTCGGCGGGGGCTTGCGACCATCATCCTCTGCGGCGTCGCCACCGAGTTCGGAGTGGAAAGCACCGCGCGCGATGCCTACGAGCGCGGCTACGAACAGGTCTTCGCCTGTGATGCCATGACGGGCCGGACCGCGGAGAGCCATGCCAACGCCGTCGAGCGCATCTTCCCCCGCATGGGGCGGGTGCGCCGTACAGAGGAGATCATCGCCGCCCTCGAGCGCTGACCGCGGCGGCGGCCACCCGTGCTGCTGGAGACCAGGAAAAACGCGGGTTGAGTACCCCACCCGCCACCCCGCCCGGGGCCGCCTGGAGTCGGGGCCATCTCCTAATCGAGCGACTTGTGGAAGCGCAGGACGCTGACGCCTAACAGGAGAACAGCAAAGCCCACCAGGGCGGCGATTTGTGGCCAAAGCACGTCGAACCCCACCCCTTTCAGGTAGACAGCTCGCAGAAGCACCATGACGTGGCGCAGCGGGTTGGCATAAGTAATCTTCTGCAGGAGCGGCGGCATACTGCCGATGGGCGTGCCGAATCCAGAAAGCGTGATCATGGGCATAATGAAGAAAAAGGATGCGATCATAGCTTGCTGCTGGGTAGCGGAAACGGTGGATAGAAAGAGCCCCAGCCCCAATCCGGCGAGGATGAAGCTCACCAATCCGGCCGCCAGCACGCCCAGGTTTCCACGGAAGGGCACGCCAAACCACCAAGTGCCGACCAAGGCAATGATCGTGGCGTCGAAGCAGCCTACGAGGAAGAAGGGAATGGTCTTCCCGAGGATAAATTCCCAGCGGCGAATGGGGGTGACCATGATCTGCTCGAGCGTGCCGATCTCCCGCTCGCGCACCACCGCGAAGGCGGTCAGCATCATCACCAGGATTAACATGACATTGCCAATGACGCCGGGAACGAAATACCACTGGCTCTCCAGCCCTTCGTTGAACCACGGCCGAATCTCCAGGTCCGCTTGGGGGAAGGACGACATCCGTTGCGGCGCGGTGCGTCTCAACCGGTCGAGCTGGTAATCCCGGCTGAACTGCGCGCCGATCTGGTTGAGATAGCCCAACGCCACCAGCGCCGTATTGGAGTTGGAACAGTCCATCAGCACCTGCACCGATGCACCCTGGCCGTTGCGCAGGCGCTGGGCGAAGCCGGAATCGATTTCCAGCGCGGCGAGGAAGTCGCCACGGTCCAGCCCTTCGCGGAGCTCCTCGCGTCGCGCGGCATACTTGTTGAGACTGAAATAACGGCTGGCGGTAAAATGCGAGGCCAACTCGCGGCTTTCCTGCGTATTATCCAAATCGAGTACGGCCAGCGCCACGTGCCTCACATCCAGTGTGGCCGCGTACCCGAAGACCACCATTTGGATCAGCGGTGGGCCAAAGAGCAGCAAGCGCGTGTGCGGGTCGCGCAAGGTCTGGATGAACTCCTTCCTGACCATGTGGCCGATGCGCCTGAGTGAGGAGAGAAATCTCATTCCAGCCTCTTGTGAAACGCGCGAGTGGCCAGCGAGATCAGCACCGCCGCAATGATAGCCAGCGCGGCGACGTCTCCCGCCATGAGCCGCACCGCTGTGCCCTTCAGGAAGACGTTTCGCAAAATGGAAACATAATAACGCGCCGGCAGGACACGCGTGATCCACTGCACGACCACGGGCATCTGGTCAATCGGGAAGATGAAGCCCGACAGCAGGAAAGTCGGCAAGAGGGTCACCAGCAGGGCCATCTGGCTGGCTCCGAGCTGGGACTTGGCCGTGACCGAGAACAGATACCCGACCGATAATACCACGATCAAAAACAGCGCCGAGCAAACAAACAAGACCGTCCAGCTCCCCCGGAAGGGAACCCCGAACCACCACACCGCCACGCTCGCGCACAGCGCCGTATCCGTCATCCCGATGACAAAGTAGGGAATCAGCTTTCCGATTTGGATTTCGAGCTTGCCCACGGGGGTGGCAATGAGTTGTTCCATTGTACCGCGCTCCCATTCGCGCGCGATGGTCAGCGAGGACAGGAACGCGCCGACCACTGCCATCACCATGGCCACCACGCCGGGCACGATGTTCGCCATGCTTTCCAGGTCTTCGTTGAACCAGGTTCGCGGCTGGAAGGTGACGTTGGGGGCCACCGGCGGCATGCCGTTGCGCCGCTGCCAGTCGATCTGCACTTCCGAAGAATAGGTCTGCACGATACTTAACGCATAGCCCATGCCGATGCTGGCGGTATTGCTGTCGCTGGCGTCGAGCAGGGCCTGCACGCTGACTTGGCCGGGGGAGTGCAGTCGTTCCGAAAACTGCGGCGGCACCACCACCGCGACCGTGCAGGCACCCTGATCAATGCGTTGAACGATGTCGTGGTAGCTCTCCGACACGTGCACAATGTTGAAATAGTCGGTCGCCTGAAAATGTTTGAGCAGGTCCTGGCTGGCTTGCGTCGCGTCACGATCGTACACGCAGAGCGGGATGTGCTTGATGTCCAGATTCACGCCGTAGCCGTAAATGACGAGCTGAACGAGGGGCATCGCGAAGATCACCAGAAGGCTGCGAGGATCACGCCAGATTTGAATCACTTCCTTACGCATCATGGCCAGGATGCGGCGGCCGCTCATACTGCTTGCTCCGGTTTCGATTCCCGCGCTGCGGTCAGGGCGACAAACACGTCTTCGAGGCTGGGGGGAATCTGCTCCAGCCTTCCCACGCGGAGGCCCCGCGCCTCCAGGACCTCCCGGATTCCGGGTAGCGCAGCCTGGGCATCGGCAACGACACCATGGAGGCTGCTTCCAAAGACCGCTGCGTCGAGCACGCCCGGAGCGTGGCGCAGGGCTTCGAGGCCCGGCCCTAGCGGTTCGCATTCCACGAGTAGGAGCTGGCCTTTCATGTGGCTTGTTTTCAGTTCCGTGGGCGTGCCCATGGCCACAATGTGCCCGCGATCGATCAGCACCAAGCGGTTGCAATATTCCGCCTCGTCCATGTAGTGCGTGGTGACGAATACCGTGATGCCTTCGCTGACCATGTGCTGGATCAATTCCCAAAACTGCCGGCGCGAGACGGGATCGACGCCCGACGTCGGCTCGTCGAGAAAAACGATGGGCGGGCGATGCAGCACCGCGCACCCCAGCGCCAGCCGCTGTTTCCAGCCGACGGCCAGGGCGCGCGTGAGGGTTTGCTCCCGTCCCTCCAGTCCCGCCATGCGCAATGCCCATGCCATGAGCTCGGGAATATCCTGGGTGGGCACGCTGTATAAGCCAGCAAAAAACCGCAGGTTTTCGGCCACTTTCAAGTCGTTATAAAGCGAGAATTTTTGTGACATGTAGCCGATCTGCTGGCGGACGGCCTCGGGATGCGCCGCGACATCAATCCCTGCGACCGACGCCCGCCCCGAGGTAGGTCGCAGCAGACCGCACAGAATGCGGATGGTCGTGGATTTGCCCGCGCCGTTCGGGCCCAAAAACCCAAAGATCTCCCCGCGGTGTGCCTGGAACCTGATGCTGTCCACCGCCACAAACGTTCCGAACCGCTTGGTCAGGTTTTCGACCACCACGGATTGTTCGTTTCCGATCATCAGGTTCTCGTCCCCACAGCGGCCGAGGGCTCTCCTTCCACCGCGGAAACAAACACGTCCTCAATGCTTGCCGCCGCAGGCTGGATGGAAGCGTCGGCGGCCCCGACGACATCCAAACGCGACCGCAATTCCGGAAGCCGGCGAGCCGCGCTGTCCACGAACAGGTGGATGTGGTCACCCACCAGCAACACGCTGCGCACGCCGGGGGCTCCCGCCAGCGCCTCACGCACACGCCCCGGCTGGGAAGCACGGACGGCGAGAATCTCGCCAGGAAATCGCTTCTTCAATTCCTCCGGCCGATCGCAGAAAAGCATGCGGCCGTGATAGAGGAGCCCGACGCGATGACAGCGCTCCGCTTCGTCGAGGTATGATGTGGAGGTGAGAATGGCGACACCTTCGGCGACCAGAGAATACAGGATGCGCCAGAAATCGCGGCGCGACACCGGATCGACGCCGTTGGTCGGCTCGTCGAGAAGGATCACCCGGGGGGTGTGAATCAGCGCGCACACCAAACCGAGCTTTTGCTTCATCCCGCCCGAAAGGTTCCCCGCGAGGCGGCCCCGGAAATCGCTCAGGCCCGCGGCGGCCAGCAATTCGCGAGCGCGTGGCTCGCGCTTTTTGCGGCCAACCCCAAACAAGTCCGCGTAAAACCGGATGTTTTCGTCCACCGTGAGGTCTTCGTAGAGGCCGAATCGTTGCGACATGTAGCTCAGGAGCGACTTGGCCCCCTCCGGGTCGCGCACCACGTCGCAACCTGCGACCTGGGCCGAACCGGAATCCGCCGCCAGCACGCCCGCCAGCATCCGAAGTGTGGTGGTCTTTCCGGCGCCGTCGGGTCCCACCAGGCCAAAGATTTCTCCCGCATACACTTCAAAGCTGAGCCCCTCCACGGCGTGCACTCCGCCAAACTGCTTGCTCAGTGAGGAAACGATGATGGCCGGAAGAGAGCTCACGATTTACTCGCTACTGTAGATTGATATAAGCGTCGGCCGGCATCCCCGGCTTCAATTCGCGGTTGGGGTTTTCCACGTCCACCTTGAGTCGGTAGACCAGCGTTACGCGCTCTTTCTCAGTCTGCACGCTTTTGGGAGTGAATTCGGCTTCCGAGGAAATGAACGAAATCCGGCCCCGATAAATCTTGTCGGGATAGGTATCGGTGCGCACGTCGACCGCTTGGCCCCACCGCACTCTGCCGAGATCCGATTCCGGCACATACGCACGGACCCACAGGTGGTCCAGGTCGGCAAGTGTCACGATGGGCGTGCCGGGCGAGACAACCTCCCCCAGCTCTGCCTGCCGCGTCAGAATCACTCCGTCGAAGGGCGCGCGTACCACGGTATAGGCCAGCCGGATACGGGACATGTCCAGGTTTTGATCTGCTTGACCAACGTTGGCGCGTTCCACAGCAAGTTCTTCTTGGCGCGTTCCCTCGACGAGTTCGCTGTGGAGCTCTTGCGCCCGGTCGTAGCTGGCTTGCGCTCGAGCCACGTTCGTAGCCGCTTGGTCGCGCGTCTGAGCTGAAACTTCATCTTTTTCATAGAGCGCCTGATACCGCGCCAGATCTTTCTTCTTCTCCTCGAGGTCGGCCTGGGCGTCGAGGACTGCTTGCTGGGCGGCCTCAACGTCCTGTTTCCGGCTGCCCGCCAGGCCGAGGGCGAGTTGCCGGTCCCGCACGCGGATCGCGGCCTCGTCCACCGCCACCTGCTGCCGGTAGTCATCACTATCCAGCCGCGCCAGCAAATCGCCGGCTTTCATGGTCATGCCCTCATCCACCGGCAAAGCGATGATGCGGCCCGTCACCTTGAAGCTGACCAAGCTCTCATGCGCTTCGATGTTACCGGAAAGTTTGAGCACGTTCTCGACGGAGGGCTTGCGGAACCATTGCGGATGGAAGTAGACCACTGCGGCGCCAATCGCCAACACCAGCAGAAGCAGAAGCACGCGTTTCATGGCCGTTTCACCTCTTCCCGTCAATCCTGTGTTTTCCGCAGGCTCCTCAACACGAACTCCAAGTGCGCCCGCCTGTAGGCATCCAGGTCGAGGCGATGTCGCTCCCCGTGAAGCAATCTCCACAAAATGGCCAGAATTCCCGGCGCCGCTAGTGTAGTGCGTCATACATATCTTTACCTATTTCTGGCCTTCGGAGTATCATCCCGCCCGTCAAAACCGGGCGTCTGACGGAGGTCGCGAAATGTAAAGAAGCGTTGGACGCACTACACTAGGATCTGCGGAAATTCCACGGCGCGGGTATTGCGAAACTCGCCCGACGCGATGCCCCTCTGGAGCACCAGGCGTACAGCTTTCATCCCCGGCGCAATGACCTCCCGATGGTAAATGTCAGAAAGTTGAGGGAACTTGCCACTCTCGGCTACCAGCATGCGAACGATGGATCGGGCCCGGTCGTTTCTCACCACCTGGGTGTACATCCGTGATAACAGTTCCCGAAGGAGTCCTTCCGCAGGTCCGCTCAAAGTCCCCACCACCACGTCGAATCTTTTTTGAATCAAACTGCGGACGGCGGCCCGAAAGAGCTGTTGCTTGTCCCTGAAATAAAGATAGATCGTTCCTTTGGCGATTCCCGCCCGCTTGGCAACGTCGTCCAGGCGAGTTGCCGCATAGCCGTGGGCAGCAAATTCCTCGAAAGCGGCCCTCAGAATCTGTGCCTGGCGCTGCGGCTTCGGTTTCCGGCCTCGAAGCGAGGGTTTCGAAAGGCTTTTGCGTGTTCTTCCTCTTGTGTCCATCGGACGTCATTATTACTGACTGAACAGTCAGTCATTTATGTAGAATACAAGAATACCCGAGCGGAACGGTCTTGTCAATAGGACTGGAAATCTCCTGTGCCTGCCAGAAACTCCATCGCGCGATGAAACCGACTCGGAGCGAGCGTCAAGTACTTCTCGTCCAGCAAACCTGGAATTGATCAACTCTTGATCTGATCTTAAAGATACCGGAATTGCCGGCACTGGACCGGGCGAATAGTTGTTTCCTCCCAAATCAGGAATTATCGCGTGTAGCGTGCGGATTTTACGATGGACGGTTGAATTTCAAGCTGCTTGGCGCTCGTAGCGATGATGAAGTCCGCCCACTTCGGGGATCTGTGTCGTGGCGCCGAGTTGTCCGTACCAAAAACCCTGTTTCCATTGAATCCGCTGAGGCCACCAGCCACAACTACCGAGGAAACAAGGAATCCGACAAGCATCCGAATCGTTGAGATGTAAGCGTTACATCGTGGTCTGTGCCAGGTTTTTGCGGACCACAGTTGCCCCTCGTGCTCACCAATCTCATGAATCGTGCAGATATTTGGGTGGTCGAGCGCGGACGCGGCGCGGGCCTCAAGCTGAAAACGCTCCATCGCTTGCCGATCCCTAGAAAGTTCTTCAGGCAGGAATTTGAGCGCTATGAAACGGCCGAGCTTGGTGTCCTGGGCCTTATAGACAACCCCCATCCCGCCGCCGCCGAGCAGCGTCGCTGAGATCAAGAAGTGCTAGGCCTTCGATGAGCGGACCTTTTCCTTAATGCGTTGGATGTGCCCGCGACCGAGGGCTTTTACCTCGCATCCCAGTTCGAAGTATCGGCTGATATCCTCATCTTCGAGGATACCGAAGCAGTCGACAACAGCGATGGGGCCCCCGGCCCACTTGACCACGTCGTCCGGTTTCAACTGTAAATAGGGCGCATGCCGTACCGCAAGAATCACGGCCTCGACGCCTTTGAGGGCCGATGGCAGATCTTTTTGCACCCGGACATTAACAAGATCCTGCTGATTGCGGAAGAATCTGGCCCACGAGTGGCCTGGCGCCGGGTAGGTATCCTGGCTCTCCAGTTCGTACCAATGACTGACATAGGGATCGTGCACGGACATTTCTGCGCCCATCTCGGCGAGCTTGCGCAAAACCAGCTCGCTGCCGCTGTAACGCGTGTCCGCGACGTCCTCGCGGTAGCTGGCGCCGGCGAGGAGGACCCGCGCCCCGGCGATATACCTGCCCATGTTGCGGAGCGCGTCGCGTGTGAGCTCCGCCACGTGCAATCCGCGCGTATCATTGATATCGATAGCCGCGGTGCTTATTTTGAAGACGCTATCACCGTCTTCAAAGCCCAAGATATGCCTGTAAGCCCAATAGCCCAGCCCGCCGTCTTTGGGCAGACAGTACCCGCCGATGCCAGGGCCGGGAAAGATGATGTTGCTATGCGTCGGCCTGGTTTTGATGGCCCGGATAACTTTTATGAGATCTACGCCGTTACGTTCGGCGAATAGTGACCACTCGTTCAAAAATGCCAGAATGGTCGCGCGGTAGGAGTTCTCGACAATCTTCGTGGTCTCAGACTCAATCGGCCGATCCATGACCGTCAGCGGGAACTTCTCGACATTGAGCACCTCATTCAGAAACTTGACCGCGCGCTCTCTTGCCTCACTGTTGCAGCCCGAGCAGACCCGCCAGAAATCGCGGATGCTGCTGACGTAGTCCTTGCCCGGCATGACCCGCTCGAAGCTGTGGGCCAGCAGCGGCTCTGCCGTGATGGCGCGGGCTCGGAACGCCTTCCTGAGGATCGGCCAAGCCACAAACTCCGTGGTGCCGGGAGCGACCGTTGTCTCGATGAGTACCAGGCATTGGGGTTGAATCTTCTCACCGATCGTCTTGAGGGTGGCTTCAAGCGCGGCCATCTCGGCCTCCCCGGTTTTCAGGGTGCCCAGGTGGTGCTTGGAGTAATCACACTGAACGTCCACCACAACGCAATCCGCCAGGGCCAGGCAGTCGGGATTATACGTGGCCGTGAGCGTCTTCTTTTCCAAGACGCAACGGGCAATCATCGGGTCAACCTCGGGATCTTCGGCCTTCACCGGTGACTCCCCGCGGTTGAGCAGAGGCGTTTTCCAGTAGCTGCGCGTACTGGGCCGCTGGCAGCCGATGACGAATTTGGTGGGATGGCCCTTCTTTTTGTCGACCGTGTCGGCCACTATCGCCGCCATCACTGCCCCGACAAAACCCAAACCCATCACTACGACAACTTCTTTGCCTTCCTCATGGGCGGCGGCGGCAAGCTCTTGGAGCCGCCGGTATTCGACCGCGTAATCTTCCCTGCCTGGCAAGACAAACTTTTCACCACTCGGACTGATGGAGTATTCCGGCATGATGGTCCTTTCCTAAGACTGTGAATGAACCCAGGAGACAGTTGCGCTCTGAGGGACTTTAGCCCTGAACGGACGGATACGCCGGGTTATCCCCCATGGTCAAACACACTCGAACGAATCGACGTGGCATAGCTTACACCCCTCTCTCTTTTTCCTCAAAATACCTTACTTGGGGCAGGATTCCCTACCTGGGTCAAATTGAGAGAAGATCGTACGCCATAGCACACGCTTGTGCTCCCCGGGCGCGAATGCCGACACGCTGCCGCGGATTCGAGGGAGTAGAGACTACCTCGGTCTCGTGCGCGCCGATTTACGCCATCTAGGTTACTGACGACAATCCTTGGGATGTGCGATTCTGTGGTTGATCTCAAAATTCCATTCCCTGTCCGACTTAGTGCTGGCCGCCTTCGGACTATTCCTGAATGCCCTGAGGTTTGTCGCCCTTTGTCTGCGACCCCGGTGCGCTCTGGCCGCTGAGAACCTCTTCCTCCGAAGGCAATTGGCTCTGTACCTGGAGCGCGAGGTCAAACCTCGCCCTGCGAAGAATACCACCAAGTTGAGCTTGGTGTTGCTTTCGAGACTATTTGGGTGGCGAGAGGCACTGACGATCGTCAAGCCAGACACTCTGATCCGGTGGCATCGGCAGGGGTTTCGGCTGCTTTGGAGGTGGAAGTCGAAACGCCGAGGGCGGCCGCGGGTGCCTGTCGAACTCCAGAAACTCATCGTGGAGATGGCTCGCGAGAACCCGACTTGGGGTGAGGAGCGCATCGCCAGTGAACTGCTGCTAAAGATGGGGATTCGGATCTCACCGCGGACCGTCAGACGCTATATGCCGCCGGACCCAGGACCGCAAACTCGGACTGCGTCTCAGCGTTGGATGACGTTTGTTCGCAACCATGCCCAAGGGATTCTGGCCTGCGATTTCTTCGTTACGGTGACGGCCAGCTTTCGGGTGCTGTACGCCTTCGTGATCATGGAGGTGGGCACGCGCCGGATCGCTCACTGCAACGTCACGGCTCAACCCAGAGCGGACTGGACGCTCCAGCAATTTCGAGAGGTCATCACAGTAGACAAGCCGTACCGATTCCTCATCTACGACCGCGACAGTAATTACTCTTCAGAGCTCGATTCGGCCCTGAAGTCGATGGGGCTGAGGATCTTGAGAACGCCGTTCCACGCGCCCCAAGCGAACGCTTTCTGCGAACGCCTGGTGGGAACCATGCGGCGCGAGTGTTTGGATTTCCTGATTCCGCTGAACGAGAGGCACCTACGAGAAATCCTCAATGAATGGAGCGCTCATTACAGCCGAGGGCGCCCCCACTCCAGTCTGGGACCCAGCATTCCTGAGCCCTCACGAGGCATTCCGGCACGACAAATTTCGGATCACCGTATTCCGCCCGGTCACCGAGTAATAGGCACCCCTGTCCTGGGCGGTCCGCATCATGAATACCGATTGGAAAAAGTAGCAGCATAAACGTGTCGAGAATTCAGAACGGCAAGACTTTTTGCGGAGCACAGGCGCAGACAAAGCGCAGAAACCGCTGGGATCCCCCTTGGCGAGCACCGCAGACAGCACATAAACGAAAAAAGGGCCGGATCGCTCCGGCCCTTTTCTTTGGTTCACGCTTGGGAAAAACGGTTAGCCGCGGAACTTCCGCCGCAGAGCCTCAAGACCAACCAGCACACCGCCCAGCAGCATGAGAGTCATGCCGCCATCAGGGACCCCATCAAACTCTTGAGGGGTGTCGTTGGGGTATGGGTAAGGTGATTCATTTTCTGTACCTTGGATGGGCGTGTAAATGGTCAAGTGCTGGCGGTAAGTATCGTAGTCGGCTGCCGCCTCGGTGGGGTTCTGCACCGCAGCTTCCGCAGCATTAAGTATCACCTGGCAATTAGCGTCGCAACCGAAGCTGTTGTCGAAGATATGCCAAATAGCGTCCGAATAAGCCGGGTTGTTCCCTGGACCGTAGTACAACTCTATCCAAGCCTTTTCATCATAGGCTATCTCGGCTTGCCCCACGCCCCAACTATTTAGTTGGGACATCCGGGTGGTCACAAGGTCCGCATCGTCCGATCCTTGGATCACAATGGCATTCCAGTACTCCCCGCCTTCGATGTAGTCTACATGGTCATCACAATTGAGCCACTCTGTAGGTGAGCCGGGCGCTGGGATACCCGTCCCCGTGTGGCTTATGACCATCTGATACGGAACCGAGTCGCCGCCAGACGTGTTGCCCGTGAAAAACAACTGGACTTGGTCGGCTTGTGCCACTGGCAGCAGTAAAAAGAGCAGCGCCAAGGACGCAAACACTGTAATCAGAACTTTTCTCCGCATACGGTAACCTCCCTTTTGTCTGGACCCAGAACTCGCGAGAGCACGGGTCGCAGCATCAGGACTAGCACTTCTTGGACCAATCTCAGCGAGGATCGTAACTCTTATTTAAGCCTAGCGTTTCTAACCACTTACGCTGAACATGCGGACTGCCGCCCCCCAGGTGTCCACTGTCGGTCGCCCGTCTTTGTAAAGGATTCCGACGTCGCCTCTGCGCACCCTCCGCGGCCTTGGCGGCAAGCCATTCTGTGCTTTTGGCTTGCAGGCCGAGACCTCGAGTCGTCTGGAGCGTAAGAGAATCCGACGAACTACCCGCCAGAGGGGGCCGCTCGCATAGCCGGCCCACGGTAAGTTACAGATAACAAGGGCTCAACATCCTGTCAGAGAACGGCCCAAAAGATGCAAGAAGCGAATACGCTGTTAGCCAGTTGCCCAGGAGACGGGCAGAAAGGTGGTGTTTGTGAGCTGGAAAATTAGAATGTTCACCGTTTTGATTGCGGTTGTCGCCGTGCTGACGGCATTTCAACCCGCGGCTCGTGCGGATCAAATAACGTTCACGGGGACGGGGGGGGATACAGTTGCGCTTAGCAACGAAACGGTTTACTCTTATCCATATTACCTTAAGGATAATACCACAGGTACTCGATTAACCCTATGGTGTAACGACGCTTTTGACAACATTCAGGCTGGCGACACTTGGGACGTACAAATCCTGCATGGATGGGACTCCGGTTTTCTCACTACGATGCTGGGGACAGACTTTTGGGCGGACGTTAAGGAGAATTACGGGGGGGGTCTAACCGACGCCGGTATCCAGCACATTTTCGACGCGGACGCTTGGCTCAAGTTGCAGGCGATGCTGCCACTCTACAATACTACAGTTTATCAGGTTGCCATTTGGGAGCTTTTTGACCCTTCGATCCGAGCTTCCGACCCTGGTACTCAGGCTGATGTGGTAACCTTGTTGAGTGAGGCCTTGAGTTCGCAGAGTTCCGGAGACTACGTTCATTTGACCGTTTACGACGCAGGCAAAAATCCGATTATTACGGGCGGCCCTGACACGGGCGGGGAGCCTCAGGATTTCGAATCGGTGCCCGACGGTGGTATGACACTCATGCTGCTGGGCGGTGCTTTGGTTGGTCTTGGGATTCTGCGCCGGAGGTTCCGCGCGTAGCCGTTTCTTCCCGTGGTGATAAGGAAAGGGCCGGAGCAGTCCGGCCCTTTTGTCCTCCATGACCCAAGTGCGGCCTGTCGGCGCCGGCGGCAGCGACCTTCCCCCTGCACCGCAGGGCATGGGGCATGACTAATTTAGCCGAGCGCCCGCTGGCGCAGGCGCTCGATGAGTAGGGCATCCAGCGCCCTCAGTCCCGGCCGATTCCCAGCTTCTCCATCAGCTCGTAGAGCGTCGGCCGACTGACGCCAAGCTCCAAAGCAGCGGACGTGACCTTCCCTCTATGGCGCCTTAGGGCGTCCTGAACCATCTCTCGTTCCACACTTTCCCGCGCCTCTTTCAGCGTCTGGGGCTGCAGGGCGCTCAGGGTATCTGTCAATTCCAGGTCCCTGGCGGTGACGCGCTTGCCATCCGCCATGATGACCGCCCGCCGCACCCGGTTCTGCAGCTCGCGGACGTTGCCCGGCCATCGGTAAAAGGTCAGGGCGCGCAGCGCATCAGGCGCGAAGGCGAGACCGGGCTTGGCGTGCTCGACTCCGTAGTTGTGCAGGAATGCTTTCGCCACCAGGACGATGTCGTCCCCCCGCTCCCGCAGGGCGGGCACCTTGACCACCACGACGGCCAGGCGAAAATACAGGTCCTCGCGAAATTTTCCGCAGGCTACGGACTCCTCCAGGTTCCGGTTCGTGGCCGCGAGGACGCGGGCGTCGCTTGGGATCTCCTGCCGTCCCCCGACGCGCTGGAAGCACTTCTCCTGAAGAAAGCGCAGGAGCTTCACCTGGACCGGCGCCGGCAGCTCGCCGATCTCGTCGAGGAAGAGCGTGCCACCGGCGGCGGTTTCGATATGCCCCTTGCGCTGCGCGTGAGCGCCCGTGAACGCCCCTTTCTCGTGGCCGAAGAGCTCGCTCTCGAGCAGGTCCTCCGGGATGGTGTTGCAGTTGATGGCAACGAACGGACCGCTCTTCTGCGCGCCGAGGCGATGGAGAGCCAGCGCCACCATTTCCTTGCCGGTGCCGCTTTCGCCCAGGATCAGCACCGGGGCGTTGGTGGGGCCCACCTTGCGAATGAAATCGAAGACGGCCCGCATCTGGGGACTCGCGCCGAGCATGTCCTCGAAAACCTGGGGTCGCGCGCTGTGTTGCAGGGCACGGTATTCCTGCTCGAGCTCCGCCACGTAGACACAGCGCCGCAGCACAAGCCCGAGCTCGTCCATGTCCAGCGGCTTACAGAGAAAATCGTAGGCGCCAGCCCCGACGGCGCGCAGGGCGTTCTGCTTTTCGCCCTGGCCGGAGATGACGATCACCTTGGCCATCGGGTCCAAGGCGAGAACCGCCGAGAGCACCGCCAGCCCCTCATCGGGTTCATTGGGGCGCGGTGGCAGTCCCAGATCAAGCAGAGTCACCAGAGGATGATGCGCGGTGAATGCCGCTAACGCACCATCGCGGTCCCCCGCCGTACGCAACTCGTAGTCGCTGTCCAGCGCCCATTTCATCTGGGTACAAATGTCCTCGTCATCATCGACGATTAGCAGCTTGGTTTTCGCCACGTCGCGTCCTTTGCTGGCAGGTTTACCCGAAAGGTACTACCCTTGCCCGGCTCGCTTTCCACCCGGATGCTGCCCCCGTGCATTTCCACGATCATGCGGGACTGGAACATGCCGATTCCAAGCCCTTTCTTCTTCGTGCTCTGAAAGGGGCGGAACAGGGAATCTCTCATGAACGCCGCGCTCATCCCGCAGCCATTGTCCATGACCGTGAGGACGACGCTGCTTCCGATGTGCTCAGTGCGAACACGGATTCGGCCCCCTGATCCCAGCGCGTCACGCGCGTTGAGTACCAGATTGTTGACGACGCTCTGGATCTGTTCTCGGTCAGCCAGGATCCTGGGCAGCGGCTGAAACTCCCTTGTCAGCTCCACGTGCGGCATTCCGTCCAGCCGGTCGAGCACCTCGCTCACGAGCTGATTCAAATCGGCTTCGACGGGATTGAAGGCGGGCCGTTGCCGCAGGGCGCTCAGCCGGCCGATCATCTCCTCGATTCGCTGCGCCGTATTGCCGATACCGCGCAAGGCGTCCTCGCGAAACGCCGGGTCGTCGAAATGCACCGGCAGGTTCTTCAGCATCAGGTTGAGGGAGGAGGCCGTGTTTTTCAGATCGTGCACGAAGAACGCCGACATTGTCCGGAACGCCTCCATCTCCCTGGTTCGCGCCACCTCGTTGGCCAGCCGCAGGTTCAACAGCACCGACGTGACCTGGTCCGCGATACACTGCAGCAGGTGCAATTCCTCGTCCGTGTACTCGGCGCCATTCACACGGTCTGCCAGAACGAGAGCGCCAAGGCTCTGTTCGCCCGCCCGCAATGGAACACACCAGCGATTGCCGCCATTCGGAAACGTCGTCGCATTGAGTCGCCGCAATTCCTCGGCCCAGGGCTCGTTTACCTTTTCAAGGTCGAACGGCGACGACCTCGCGCGCAGTCCGGCCGCAACGGAGCTTGACGCTTCCGCGAGTGGATTGGCCGCGATGGCCTCAGCCGGTTGCGGCGCGGTCGAGGCAGCGCCGACCAACTGCTCCTTCTGGTCGTCCAGTAGCCAGATGGTCACCGACAACACCTCAAAGGTGTCGGAAACCAACCTCGCGGCCGCCGCAGCGAGGCCGGTTTGATCCTTGATGTTGGCCAGCCGCCGCGAGAACTCGGTCCAGATGCGAACGGAATCGTGCTGGGCCCTGGCGAAGTGGCGGCCGACGAAACTGTGGACGCGCTGCCGGAGACGGTCGGAAAGAAGCAGTAGGGCCAGGCCCGCCATTCCCAAGAGCACGGCGAAGGCCTGAAACTGGAAACTCTCCGCTCCGCCAAAGTGCCTCACGATATTGGCGAGGACCCCGACGACAAAGAGGTAGCTGCCAGCGATGAGAACCGTCAGGGAGGAGCCCAGGAGGGCCCGTGAAGGGTACACGTCGAGTTCGGGGAATCCGGCGCGGACGTAGGCCACCACCAGGAAGACACAGCCGATCAGGAGCGCACTCGACTCGACGCCTGACCAGTGCATGTCGTAGGCGGAATAGAGAAGCGCCTGGCTCCGAACGTAAAGATGGGCGCCGAAGATCACCGCCAAGCCCAGGACCACAAACTTGATCCGCCAGCGCATCGTCCCGACCGCCGATCGGAAGGTCTGCTCCAGGTTCATCAGGACCCACACGAGGGCAACGAGAAGGACGACGTTCAAGACCTTGGCCACCGCACTAGAGCGTAACTGCAACTCTTCGCCCGCCGGCCCTGCCGCAACGACCTCCAGAAGCTGGCGCCGGAAACCGAGCGACAAACCGATTGGCAGCAGAGCGACGATTGCCAGGGGGATTCTCGAGCGCGCCAGGGACTTGCGGTAATCACCGCGCGAGTAAATCAGGCTGAAGCCAAGCCAGGCCGCGGGCATGAAGGACTTGACGATCAAGCCCAGCGTCAGCCCGTCCAGCACTTCGGATAGCCCGGTATTCCTCAGGCTCAGGCCCGTGATCAGGCTGTCGATTCCGAGAACCGCCATCCCGGCGAAGAAGCACCACCTGGCCGGGGAAGGCCTCTTTAGCAACAAGCTGCCGAATGCCAGGAACAGGCTGAAGATCGCAGCCGCGAAAGGCAGGAAGGAGAAAATCGTCACGTGTCCCTCAACTGGGCAGGTTAAGCCGCTGCTCCTGACGTCGCAACCACCACACTAACAAGAAGAGGGGGACCAGGGACAGCGCGAAGAAAAGGGGGCCGCCTTGGTGGTGAATGGGGCTGTCGATCATATGGGGTCCGACATTTACGCAGAGCAGTCCGATGACCAGGATCCGGAAACCGTTCCGCAAAATCCCGAGCGGAATCACGAAGGCCACCAGCACGATCCTTCGCCACCGGGTTCTCAGAAAGACATGGGCGGCGAGCAGGCTGGCGATGAACAGCACCCAACTGGAGTGTATCCCGCTGCACTCCTGGCCTACACGGAGCACAATCCCCGGCAACTCGAACACTGTGCCCTGGCGCACCAAGGGGGTCCCCGCTAGGTCGAAATACATGGCGGCGGCCTCCGCCGATGCGAGCATGGACGCCCGTTCCAGCCAATTCACCGCTGCGTCCGGCAACGGGACCATGAAAATCAGGAACGCGACGGGAAAGGCCCTGACGGCCATCCATTTCGAACCGAGAAACAAAAAGCCACCCCCCTCGACAAAACTCACAAATGCGAGAGCCATGAGGGCCAGCCCATCATTGACGCTCAGGCTCCCACGCCACCCGATCCCAGCGGCCAGGGCCACGATTCCAATCCCGCCCAGCATGACGGTTGCGGCAATCGAGCTGCGGTAAGCAGCCGAAGGCCTCTTCCGCTCGATGTAAAGCAGGTAGGCGGAGATGAACGGCACCAGGAGGATGTGCGAGTACAGATCGCTGTGGGCGGCGTATAGCATCAGCTTGGTGAGCGGCCGAATGAACAGCAGCGTCAAGACCACGAGGAACCCAGCGCATCCACCAATTCTCGACCGCTGCGGACGTGGCGTGTTCCGCCACATCGCCCAGACGCCACCACGCCGGCCAACAGCTGGCGCTTCCATAGCTTCTTCCCTTAGGGATGCGATTGAGTGGCCAGACCTCGCCGAAGTGTCGGCGATGCCGCGTTGGTGTTCAGTTGATACAAGGCGAGTGTCCACACTCAGTTGCCGGAGCAATTCAGACACAACCACTGTACACCTCTCTGTGAACGCAGGCAATTCCCACCAATGCGTGCAAACCTAGTTTTTTCACTCCCGTGGGCGACAGTTTGTCCTTCCCTCCCGCGTCTGAGAGATCACTACTTCGAGTTACGGAAGATGAGGGCGCCCTGTCGCTGCCCGAAGTCACCCCAGATCCTGGCGGGCCGCCACCCCGTTAGTGCGAACACACAGGATTCGAATCGGAATGTGCAGGAGTTTGCTCACATAGTCGCAACATTTCATCCTCTCATCGCTCGCTTGTTCGCCGAGCGGGTCGTGGCGGGCCTGCTTTCGGTGCTCGGCATGCTGGCGCTTGTTTTGGCGGCGGTTGGATTGTACAGCGTGCTGGCATACGCGGTCAGTGAACGCACGCACGAGTTCGGAATCCGCATGGCGTTGGGCGCGCCGCGGCGCGCAGTACTGGGTCTGGTATTGAGGGAAGGTTTGGTGCTGGCGCTTCCAGGCCTGGTAGCCGGAGTGGCCGCTGCGATAGCGGGGGCCCGTCTGGTCTCAAGCAAACTCAATCTTCCCTTAGGTCTTGCCGAGCCGAGCGTGTTTGCTTGGGCTGCCCTCGTTCTAATCGTGGTCACCCTGCTGGCCAGCTATGTGCCTGCGCACCGCGCCACTAAGGTGGACCCGATGACAGCCCTGCGGGCGGAGTAGCAAATAGCGAATACAAACGATCAACAAGGGAGTCGCCGCGGGATGAGCGACTTCAACTCTTACCCGTTTGGGGCTCCCTGCGAATCCCGGATAAGCGAGTTAATTCATGGGAAAGGGCGTCGCATTTACGCAGGCCCGCCGAAAGGACACGATTCACATGCACACTCCGCACATGTCCAGGAACTCATCTGTCGGGGGAGTGTCAGGCGAGAACTCCAATCGCGGAAGATGGGCTCAGCGGACGGTTACGAGTTTTCTGTGAGGCGGTGAGGCGAGGGAAACGTGCAGAAAGGAAAAGGCAGGTTGAAGGCGGAGCGGGAACCAGCGGAGCCCGCGGCGATTCGCCAGGGGAGCGAACCTGGGCCTGGCGGTGGGCCAATTACATGCTTAGCGATTCAGAAGGACGGCGGCCTCGGATGGTTCGCCAAAGCCTGTGAGCCACTGCAGCCAAACCCATTTGCCAGCCACGCGCAAGCAGCTTAAGGGCATCCCAATGCAGGTCACGTCCCCCAGTGAAAGTGCAGGTTCTTGCGGAAGAGACCGCGCTGATTGGGAATCCAAGAAAACCCGTCTACGATGCGAAGGAGATCGTCGGAACAACGATCCCGCCGCTCAAGGGCTACGCCATCGGACTCACATTTCGATTGTTTCGCACGGCCGCCGGCGCTTAAGATTGAGCCCCACCTTGCGGGTCAAGGCCGCCAAAGCCATGGGCCACCCGCGTGCGAGGAGCTTCAGGGCCGCCCCATACAGCTTGGCCTTCGCGGCCCTGTTTGCCTGGTAGACCACCTGCCTGCCGATTATGGCCCGCCGCTCCCGACGGCGACGCTCACCCCCAGGGTATTCCCCGGCGCGCTCGTTGTGTATTATCTACCTGCTCGATCAATCCTCGATGCTCCTATTTGAAGACACTCATCACGACTGAGACCATCCAAGTCGTCATGGTCCGCGAACGATCGGCCCGTACCGCGACGGCTGAGTCGAGCCTCCTCGCGCAAGTTCACGCGCGGACATCTTTACTGCGGTGGATTTGCGCGGTCACTCGGCGGAGATATCGGAGACATGTCAGGAAAGTGAACCTTCGCAGAAGCCCACGGCGAAACAATTCAGCTCGGGAGTAGGCAAATGCACATTGTGTAGGCAATCGATTGGCGTTGCTTGCGAGATAGTTCTGAAATTGAACAGATTCGTGACGCCACGGATGAGAACTATGAATCCGCCTGTCCAGCCGCTGGAAAACCGATGGGCGGAATTTGAAGTGGTGAGTGACGCCTTGCAGCAATGAGGTTCGGTTGCCGATCGGACAACTGTGGTTGCCGCCGTCATGAAGCATAGTTCGGTTGGAACAGTAAAAAAGCGGGTACTTCTTAATCGAGGCCTGCACACCCATTTTTTGATAGAGATCGATAGAGCACAGGGGGAAAGTCCGAAAGGGATCCTCAACGACCTCGGGAGCGTCCAAGGAGCCATCGAGAGTCAGATGCTGAACCATGGGGGCGAAAAGAGCGTTTCCCACCAGTTCAAGCATGCGGATTGTCGTGGACATTTTGCTGTAGGGAAACTCGACGAATTCGTCACTGTCTACGAGCACGAGCCACTGTCGGCGCATCCTTGCCAGCAGCGAATTCAGGCGCCTTTTCTTTTCTTCGGAGTCAAATGGTCCCTCATAGGTGTCCTCGATGGTCACCGGGTAAGAGTCTTTCAGCGCGTAGAGCCGGCGGTTCTCTTCTCGTGGACCATGCACGATCAAGTGGAATGAAGAAACACCCAAACAGCGGTAATACTTGAACCAGCCTTCCAAAAGGTCGCCATCACCATTGATGTGACTTACGAGTCCTAATTCCATCTCAGCCACCTGTCCTGGCAACTCTGGAATCAGTAACTCTGGTCCAGCGGGGATGGCGATTTTGACAATCAATTCTTGGTTGTGGAGCTATCACAGCCCAGTATAATGGTAGCATGCTATCCCTTCAAGGGGTCCCGCATTCCGACCCGCCTGTGCGTCACAACGCCGCCCTCCCCGCAAAAATCACGAAGCCCAGTTTACATCTTAATCGTTTCGCACAGTTGCCGCCCTTGGAGCGCAATGCGCAACCTGCGGGTGACGGCCACCCAAGCCATGGGCCACCCGCGCGCGAGGAACTTCGCCGCATCCCAAACTAGCCCCGCTTCGAAAGTTTTCTCTGCAACACTGAGTATCCGCCCTCCGATGAGCGCCTGCCTCTCAAAGCAACGCGCTTTACCCCCCGCGTATTCCCCTGAGCGTTCGTTTTCAATTGTCTTGAGCAACGCGGGGATACAATCCGCGATGTTGGCGGAGTTATTGCGGGAATGCATTCGGTAGAAAATCGTCCGAGGCGTGAAAATCAGAATTGTCGGGCCGGAAATGCACAACCTAAGGAGAAGATCCGTGTGTTCCGCCGGCCATGTGTCCGGCGACCACCCCTGGACAGCCAGGAATGCGTGACGATCGATCACCTTGGCCGAGGGTTCACCAAAGGGCCAGTCTCTTCGCAATATATCCTCATATTCGACGATGCGCATTTCGTCGGGAGCATCTCCCGGCTGGAGAACCGGCAACATCCCCTTAAACCACCACCTGCTGCCCAGGATCATCTTCGGCTTCTTTGCCTGCACGATCCTCTCATAGACATCCAGGGCCCAAGGCACCAATGCGTCGTCCCCGTCGAGGAACACCAGGTACTCACCCGCCGCCACGGCAGCGCCGCAGTTGCGAGCCACACAGGCCCCCTGGTTGGTTTCGAGAGGGACCAACCGAATCGCGTCTCCGTATTGCCTCAAGATCTGCAGCGTGCCCTCGGTAGAGGCATCGTCAACCACGATGATCTCCTTTTCGGCGGTCCGCTGGACGAGCGCGGAGTCCACGGCGTCCTTTATGAACTCCGGCTGGTTATAAGACGTGATGACGATGCTGAATCGGATATCCGGCATTTACCTGCCTACCTCTAAAGGGGTACGCTATCAGGCTCACATTTCGATTGTTTCGCAAGGGCGCCTGCCTTTCAGAATGACACTCAACTTGCGAGTTATCGCGGCTAGAAGCATCGGCCAGGCGCGAGCAAGGAGCTTGACGGCATCCCAATAAAGCCCAGCCAGCAAAGCCTTCTTCGCCCAGAAGGACGCGACGCCTCCGAGCAGTGCAGACCTCTCAAACTGGCGAGCCTCGCTGCCCGGATATTGTCCTAATCTCTCTTTGAGGATCAGGTTGTTGAGAACGCCGATGAATGCCGAGACCTGATGGATCGACTGAGCAGCGTGCCTTCGATGCAAGACCGTTGGTGGAGAGAGTAACTGAACCGTCCGCCCTGCGTCGGCCAGCCTGATCACCAGATCTCGATCCTCCATCACCAATAAGTCTTTCGCCCAGCCTCCCACACTTTGAAATAATTGACGTTGGATCACGAGGGAACTCGCGCTCAGTCCAAAAGGCCGATCCTTGCGCAAATAATCCCCGTAATCGACGATCTCCATTTTGCGAGGATCGTCCGCCGGCTGGGCTTGGGTCAACATTCCCTCAAACCACAACATCTTAGCGAGGATTAGCTGAGGTCTTTTCGCCTGAACGATCCGGTCATAAACTTGCAGGGCCCAAGGCAGGAACGCATCATCGCCGTCGAGGAATAAAAGGTACTCGCCGGTTGCCAGGGAAGCGCCACAATTGCGCGCCGCTCCCTTTCCCCGATTGGCTTCGAGGGCAACCAGACGAATGGCATCCCCATATCCCCTCAGAACATCCTGACTCCCATCCGAGGAACCGTCATCGACGACGATTATTTCTTTGTTTGTACTCCGCAAGCACAGCGCAGAGTCCACAGCGTCCTTGATGAATTCCCGCTGGTTATAAGACGTGATGATGCTGCTGAATTGAATTTCGGACATTCACGTGAGCTCAAGCGGGCGCGGCCGATAGATCGATTAGTCCGTCAAGAATTCAGCAAGCGGCACAAAAGTGAGGCCGGCTTCACGCGCGCCGTCGATGATAGCGGGAAGCGCGCTGACGGTGCGCGACCGATCTGCCTGCTCAGATGGAAAATCGCGCTTTCCATCGTGCAGCAGGATAATCGAGCCGGGCCCGACGCCCCTCAATGTGTCGCGCACGATATCGGATTCTTCCAGCCAGTCAAAGCCTCCGTCCGACCACTTGATACAGTGCAGGCCACGTTCGCGCAGCACCGACTTCAAGCCGAACCATCGCTTGCCGTAAGGTGGCCGAAAAATCTTCGGCCGCTGCCCGGTGACTCTTGCGATTGCATCCTGAGTGCGGTCAATTTGAGAGGCGAAAAACGCTCGACGGTGAAAATAAGGATGCGGGTGAGAATAACTGTGATTGCCGATGGCATGGCCCTCGGCCTGGATCCGGCTCAAGATGTGCGGATAGCGATCTACATTCCGGCCGCAAACGAAAAACGTTGCCGGCACATTTCTGGCGCGCAGGATGTCAAGGATCTGCTCGGTATAAGCCGTCGGACCATCGTCGAAAGTGAGCGCCACGCGCCGCCCCTCCGCAGGGCCGCGGAACAGCGCTGGCCCGAAGACATGCCGAGTCCGGCCATTCCACGCGTACACGCAGAAACCGCCCCCAGCCACCAAGGCAGCGCCGAACAGAAGAATAAGACTCGTGTGTTCCATACCGTCAGGCCAGTTCAAATCTAATGAGTTGAATAGCGATCAAGCGGGCGCAAGGCAGCCGGCAATCTGGCGTTCGCCGTTAGGAACGATTTTTGTGCTGCCTGCGCCGGCACCAATTGATTAACGTATTCAGGGCTACCGGGGCGGCGACTTCTGGCGCGAACTTCCGGTACGCCCAACGCAACGACGAGTTACAGACATAGATAGAAGCCTGTGGAAACAAGACAGGCTCTCCACCGAACTGCAGCTTGAAGTGTGCAGAAGCGGCAACGGACCGCGGCATCGTTTCGCCACGGAGAATCATCAGGACGGCGTCGCGCCGCATCCCTCCAATGTCGTAGAAGTGAAAACCATGAGATTTTGCCCACTTGATGGCGGCCCACCTCGTTACCTCATTCGGGTGGCACGAGCCATGCGCCCCGGACCAGCCCGCTTTCCAGTCCGTGACCTTGTCCCCAAAGGCGATGACGAACAGCGTCGCCAAGGGGTCGCCCTCAAACTCCGCGATGAACAGCGCCGCACACCGCGCGGGCGCAAAAGCCTGCCAAGTGCTGAAATAGTAATCCTCAGGATACGCAGAGAATCCCTGGCGTCTGGCAGTCTCCGCGTGCAGGCGATAAAAGACGGGTATGTCCTGCTCCGCTCCCTCCCTGACCGCGATACCATTACGTTCGCCGAAACGGATGTTCCTCCGCGTCTTAGTCTGGATTTGACTAAAGATGTCATCAAGGTTGTCGCTGAGATCGATCAGGCAGGTTGCAGTCGGCGCCAGCTCGAGAGAGCTCGGACGGAATCCGCAGTCTCCTAAAGCGCCCAGGACGGCGCCGCTGCCCGGCGGCTGTACGGCAAGGAACTGGACATCTTCCGTTCGCGCCACGCGACACAGCTCTTCGACGATTTGCTTTGCCCAGCCGGGATGATCCCGCCTTAGAACCGGCGCCAGAGGCACGTAGCCGAAGGCCTGGCCGAAAGCGAATTGCCGAATCAGCATCTGCGCTCCGCCGACGATACGTTTACCCCTCCTTAGAATGACACGGGCCACTCGGTAGCCGAGCGCATCTTTCGCTTGCGCCCACAGACTAGTTTGCGCATAGCTCACCCCGGGAATTGTTGTCAGGAATGCGTCCCATTCAGGATCATCAAGCTGATGGGAGACTGCTATGTCGAACTGGACGGTCGGTAAAGACGGTGCTCTTACTAGGGTCGTCATTCGGCTGTGTCCTGGTTCAGGGGGAAATCGAGAAGGGCCATTTGGAGTTAGCTGCGTCCTCTGGACCTTTGGGCAGGATTGCGCAGAACCTATCAAGTCCGCTGGCCGGGAGCGCAGAAGCGGAATCTGTGTTTATGCCAATCAAAAGAACCCCTGCACCGAAGGCTGCGGATGAATCCTCATCTGCCGCACTTCCCTTCTGGCCCTGGCCGATCTGTAACCCCCCGAGCCATCTAACAACATTATACAGGGGAAATGGCCTTCAAGAAGCAGCAGCGAGAACACTGGTTCTCCAGCAGGCGGCGAGGAAGTTCTTCAACACCCGCTCAGGGACACTCCCCAGGACATCCACCCGCGGCTACCGACCACCGATACTATTTCAATGGAGCAAGCGCCGGAGATGTTCCGCCTCTCCCGCTGGAAAAAAAGGAGTTTTGCGTGTATGGTAAAAATTTGGGGACCGCGAACGGCGAAAGAGCACAGATAAATACTGTGGCTCAGCACTCATTGTCAGACGCAGGGGCCGTGGGTTACTCTCCCACTGGGCCATTGCCCGGCTCTGATACTCATGAACCAGAGAAGGTGTACGGCGGCGAATAGGCCGTCGGGAGGTGCTGATTGAAAGGTGTCGTGCTGGCAGGAGGAACAGGCAGCCGTTTGTTTCCGCTGACGAGGGTCACAAACAAACACCTGCTGCCCGTCTACGACAAGCCCATGATTTTTTACCCCATCCAGACTCTGGTGAATGCCGGGATGCATGAGATTTTGCTGGTCACCGGCGGCAGAAACGCTGGAGATTTCTTGCGGTTGCTTGGCAACGGCAAGGACTTCGGCCTGAAGCATCTCAACTACACCTATCAGGAAGGCGAGGGCGGTATCGCGCAGGCGCTTTCGCTGGCTGAACATTTCGCGGACGGTGGCCCCGTTTGTGTAGTCCTCGGTGACAACATTATTGAGCACAACGTGCAGCACGCGGCCGAGAGATTTCGCAAGCAGGAGAGCGGAGCAAAAATCATTCTGAAAGAAGTTCCGGACGCTCAACGCTTCGGAGTCGCCCACGTTCAGGGCGGTCGCGTCATCGAAATTGAAGAGAAACCCAAAGCCCCAAAGTCACGCTATGCCGTCATCGGAATCTATTTCTACGACAACACGGTTTTCGAAAAAATACGGCGCTTGAAGCCATCCGGCCGTGGCGAACTGGAAATCACCGATGTCAATAACTTCTACGTCGGAGAAGGGGCATTGACCTACGAGATTCTGGATGGTTGGTGGACCGACGCGGGAACTTTTGAGTCGTTGCTACGAGCCAACAACCTGGTGGCCGAGACCGGAGCCAACAAAATGAGAATCAGCTCAGGTCCCGGCGAGAGACTGGAATCCCAGGAGATTGCTCAATGAAGTTCTTTGTCACGGGGGGAGCGGGCTTTATCGGCTCGAACTTTATTCGTCACCTTCTCTCCCTGGGGCATGACTACAGTGTGGTCAACTTCGACAAGCTCACCTATGCGGGAAACCTGGCGAACTTGGAGCCGGTGGCCTCCAATCCAAACTATCGGTTTGTGAAAGGGGACATCTGCGACGCTCGAAGCGCTGGCCAGGCAATGGATGGCTGCGACGTGGTGGTCCATTTCGCGGCCGAATCTCATGTGGACCGGAGCATCTACGAACCGGCTCCCGTGATTGAGACCAACGTCACAGGCACGTTTGTCCTTCTCCAAGTGGCGAGAAAACTGAACGTACGCCGTTTCATCCACATCTCAACCGATGAAGTGTATGGTGATTTGCCGCCTGAGGTCGCCGCTGATGAAAGCTTTCCGATTCAACCCAACAGTCCATACTCGGCATCGAAGGCGGGTGCCGACCTGCTTGTGCGGTCGTTTGTGCGCACCTATCACTTCCCGGCCATCATCACTCGTTCCTCAAATAACTATGGGCCATACCAGTTTCCTGAGAAATTCTTGCCGCTGATGATCACCAACGCGTTTGAAGATAAGTCTCTGCCGGTTTACGGAGATGGTTTGCAGCAGCGAGACTGGCTTCACGTTGAAGATAATTGCCGAGCCTTGATGAGCGTGGTCGAGCGAGGTCGAATCGGAGAAATTTACAACATTGGCGGCCTCGATGTCCTGGATAATCTGTCCATGGTCCGCCGTCTTCTCAAGCTGATGGAAAAATCGGAGTCGCTGATCACGTTTGTTACAGACCGCCCTGGACACGATCGCCGGTATGCTCTTGATTCATCAAAAATAACAAGGGAATTAGGGTGGCGACCACTCATTCGGCTCGAGGATGGACTCCGGCAAACGGTTGAATGGTATCGCTCCAACGCAGACTGGGTGGCAGCGGTGCGGGGCGGCGAATACCGAAAGTATTATGAGAACTTCTACGAAAATCGTGACTCTTCACTCCACGCCATCACGGGAACGGGTCAAGGATAGGGGCCCGGCGTTCAAAGTCCGGCAGCGCATAGGCAAACGGGCAACTAGCCCGGATAAACTTGGGGAGGAAAACAAGCTTGCAGCGTTCTGAGACATCAATTCCCGGAGTTTATCTCGTTCAGCCCAATGTCTCTCGTGATGCGCGTGGCTTCTTCTTGGAAAGCTACCATCGGATGAAGTTCACTGAAATAGGCATCGCGGATGAGTTCGTTCAGGACAATCACTCGCGCTCGGCAAAAGGGGTGCTGCGGGGCCTCCACTATCAGTTGCGCCGCCCGCAAGCGAAGCTTTGTCGCGTCATCGAAGGAGAAGCGCTCGATGTGGCGGTCGACATAAGACTGGGTTCCCCGTACTTTGGAAAATGGGTTAGCGTCGTCCTGTCGGCGGAAGCTCACAACCAGATCTACGTCCCCAGAGGCTTCGCACATGGTTTCGTAGCCCTGACCGAAACCGTGCAATTTCTGTATAAATGTAGCGATTTCTACGACCCTTCAGACGAAAGAGGAATTGCCTGGAATGACCCTGACCTGGCAATAGACTGGCGCGTACCCAATCCAACGCTTTCGGAGAGAGATCAAAGGCACCTCCCCCTTGCGAAAACTCCGAGAGAATTCCTCCCTGTTTTTGAGCCGACGCAAAAATGAAGATTCTCTTGATTGGCAAGAATGGCCAAGTCGGATTCGAACTTCAGCGTTACCTTCCTCGCTTGGGAGAAGTCGTCTCCGTCGACAAGGACGAGCTGGACCTCGCCAATCCAAACAGCATCCGAAGTTCACTCCAGGAACTACGACCGCAACTAATCGTCAACGCCTCGGCATACACCGATGTTAATAAAGCGGAAGCCGAGGAAGGGATCGCACAAGCTATAAACGCTGAAGGTCCCGCGGTGTTGGCTGAAGAGGCCAAGAAACTCGGCGCCGCCCTGGTTCATTATTCTACGGATTACGTCTTTGATGGTACCAAACGAACACCGTATTTGGAGACCGATGCGCCCAATCCGCTTAACGCGTACGGGCGGACGAAGTTAGCAGGTGAGAAAGCTATAGCCAGTTCCGGGGCGGCCCATCTCATTCTAAGAACGAGCTGGGTTTATAGCACGAGGGGTACGAACTTTCTTTTGAAAATCCTAGGGGCCGCAACCCAAAAAGAACGACTCGAGGTGGTGAGTGATCAAGTCGGGGCGCCAACCTGGAGTCGAATAATTGCCGCCGGGACAGTTCAGATCCTGTCGTCAGTGGGAAATCTTTCGTGTCTGGGAGACTCAGGTGGCCTTTACCACCTGACCGCGGGAGGCGAAACAAGCTGGTACGAGTTCACTCGTGCTATCCTGGAAAACTGCTCCGATCGTGCCAAGCGCGGTCCCTGGTTTGACGAAGCTACATCGGGGCGCCCTGTCATTACAACCACTGTGACCCCCATCAAATCGGACGAGTACCCAACTCCTGCGCGCCGTCCAGCTTATTCGGTCCTCTCTAATCAAAAGGTCCTTGAGGTCTTTGGGGTGAAACTGCCGCACTGGCGATCGCAACTGCGGTCCTTCATCTCGAACACGGCTGCAAATGGTGGGGAGTGCCCCGATCCAATCTAATGCTGAGGAAGTCCCTTGCCAAACTATAGGCCGGCTCGCACTGAGGATCGGCTGAAAGGCCGCTTGGAAACGTGCAGCCACAGTGCTGACAGCCGTGACCGCGCTACGGAAGTTCTTCAGCACTGCCCTAAGCCTTCGAGTCAGCCCGCCTGCCACGACCCAGGTTTCTCAAGAGCTTTGCCGCGCAAGCCAACAGGATAAGGCCTAGGAGGAAGAACAGCACTCCTCCGTTCCGATGAAGATCCCCCTTGAAAAAGCTCATGCTCACGTAAACTGCGAGTACCGAGAGTCCGTAAATCCGGAAGCCGTTGGTGAGGTTGACAATCGGAAAGACCAAAACTACTAGAAGGGCCCTTCTCCATCCGGATTTGATGTAGAAGTGTCCAACGAGTAGGCTTCCGATGAGGAGAGCCAGTGTGGAATGAATACCCGAACACTGAGGCGCAACCTCTACGTCCAGTCCCGGCAGGGAAAACCTCAATCCATCCCGAAAGAAAGGAACAGCAGTCAGGATGAGGAACATATTGACGACTTCGGCTGACCCGTGTTGGATGACGACGAGCGGCTTCTCGATGACAAAGTGAGGTAGTGGAAGAATCAAGAGAACGAACAGCAGCGGGAAAGCTCCAGTGCGAAGGGTTTGACTGCCGTAGAAGCAGGCGAACCCAGCGACCCAAGCCGTCACGAGTGACAAAATCTTCAGAAAGAGGTAGGACTCCTGGCCGAGCGACGCTGAGGCTGAAGCCAAATTCAGGATGACAGCCGCCAGAAGCAGGAGAGCTCCTGCGCCCAAGGAGTAATGAACATTCTGGAAGATTTTCTTCTGCTCGACATAGAAGAGGAACAAAGCCAGCGGTGGCATCATTCCGATGTAAGAATACTCCTCCTGTCCGAGCGAGAGGGCGGCCAGGTTTTTGAGTGGCGCCCAGTAGATAATCACAGACGCAACAAGAAAGAGCACGAAGAGCAGATTTCTAGTTGCCAGGAAGTTTTTCAGGCCGAGGCGCATCACGCCGGCCTCAGGCTTCACTACCAAAGGTTGTTCGTTGAGCATGGTCGGATCGTTCAAAAATCAACTTTGCCTGCGTGGCAGCGAAACATGTGAATCGGTTGCCGGTTTAATCGGTCGCTGGCCCCACGCCAATGCGGGCGACGCTAGCCGGATTTTCCGCCCCGGATACCTCTGGCGTTATCGGGACGATTCTCCTCCCAGTAATTCTCCGGAGGACTCGCTGGCCTTGATTAAGCATCAGGAGTGCGACTGTCGCGCCAACTGTATCGATCCCACAATCAACTAAAGAGGCATTCCGGCCGGGAACGAAAATCTGGTGAAACTCGTCCGTGAGGGCATATCCTGCGGCAATAAGAATGCACCAGAAGATCCGTCGCCGGCGAAACGAATCCCGGCCGCCAAAAGCGCCATACAGGAGCACGGCGAAAATACCGTAAACGATCAAATGGGCGACCTTGCGCTGGAGGGTGTCCAAATGGTGAAAAGTCGTTGATGAAACACTGCGATGAAAACTGGAAAGTTCGCGAGCCAGAAGTGAACGGGAAAAGTCTGTCCCGAATGTGACCGTGGAAAAATAGAAGATGAGCGCCGCCCACGCCAAAGTCACGACCCAGAAGACTACTTGAGAACGGGGGATTCGCGAAGCGGTCGCCGTTGGGTTTTCCATAGGTTGAAATAGTTACGAGATCCGGTGGGACGGCAGATTCATCCTCGAGGCCGCGGACACAGGAAGAATGCCAGTCTCGCCTCAAGATGCGGGTGCCAAGTATGTGGCATCCGCGATGGAATACTTCACATTCTCCCCATCCAGCGTCGCAAAGGCTACCCGTGCTCGCTCCCTGCCGGCGCCCTCAATCACCCACTTCCCGCCCTCCCTGACCAGCTTCATCTGACTCCTCTCTCTCCACCAGTGATTGACCTCGCTGGGAAAAGCGATCCAGATCTTCCCCTCAGAACGTAACTTGGAGAGATGAGCCAGGAGGGCCCGATAAGTGTTCTGCGCCCGCTCCTCGATCACATAGTCAGGGTGAATGATGAAGCTGGCGAGGCCATTTTTCAGCCTGATCATTTCGATTTGGCGTATCCACAACGTAATCGCGTAGTCTTCCAGGATGTGAAAGAGAGTGTAATCCTGCGTCGCCGTCACAGGCAGCTCCAGGATCTTCCCGATGAAATAGGGCATTACCGTACAGCAACCGCCTCGCTGGGGATCCAAATGAGCGACGTTGGGGACCGACATATCGAAGGAGAAATCAAACGCATCGTACCAGTCGATGTTTCGATAAAGTGCGCCGGAGCGAAAGCCCAAGGCACCGAATTCGCGCGCGTAACGATTGATCTTCGCGGCGCGGCGAAGAAACTCTTCCCGTTCTTGAAACAGATTGCCATCGTGATTCAGATCGTGAACGTTTATTTCGAACCCGCGGTCTCGCATGCTCTTCAGCAGGGCCGGCGAAAACTCGTAGCGCTTCTCGGGCACAATCTGGAATGAAGCCTTGATTCCGGCGGCGTCATCGATGTCCATGAGACGCTGACAGAATTCAACGCCTGCGGCTTGTTCCACATCGTGCGTCATGATGCCGCAACTCGGTTGACCCTCGGGCCAAAACCAAATGAAGGGGATCCGGTTGACACCCTGCGCCTTTAGCGACAGTGCCAGCAACCTTTCGTGGATGCGGTCCACCGTTCGGTCGACGGGCCAAGCGGGAAAAGTAACCTTGCCCCAATCTCTCAACTCGAATCTCTGAAAATGCTTGCGCACCCTGACGGGCATCAGCGGCCGGGCGAAGTAGTAAGCGTTACGGATGGCTGACCGGGCCGCAAATCTTTTCCCAGCACCCTCCGCAGCAACCGGATAACGCTCGCATCGCAAGTTGTCGATGACGTCCGCGGGGTCAAAGGGCAGACGCAGTACGGCTTCTTGGATGGCAACGTTCTCGAGCGCATCGTACGATGGATCGGCCGCGATCTTTGTACCGTTGCCCATCGAGCGGCGTCCGTAGCAGATCGTGTCCGGCCCAAAGCGAAAATAGCCGGGCTGTGCTGACAAATTGCCAGCCAGCGTGAAGCTGGCAAACTCATCGGGGCAACGATAATAATCTGTGAGAGCTTTGTTCAACACGCTTCTTTCAACCGAGCCCCGTCCCGCAGCACCCATCCACCCTTTGCTTCTTCTTCAACCAATATGGCGATAAAGAACTCTGCCGGCGGTCGTCAACAGGCTATCTGGCATCCACCCAAAGACCTGTTTTGCCACCCGCATCAACGCGCCGCCGTTGGCGGTCTGCGGCTGCGGCCGAGGAAATCGCAAATACACCAGGCGCGATTCCGACGCGCCCCAATGATTCTTGAAGTCGATCAGCCCGGCGTTATCCGGTTCGGACCGGCCCAAATCGAATTCCTGAGCTCCGAGCCGTTTGCCGTCCTGAATCGCCCGCCAAAACAGAAAGACCATTCCACCCAGACTGTGAAACCTCTCGTCGGAGCAACCATACTTGTAAACCAGCGAGCCCTTATAGGCCAGCGTGAGGATGCTGGCAATCGGCTGCCCGTCTTTCGACGCCACTCGAATGGCAAGCTTGTCACCCAGGCAATCGATGAGGTTCTGGAACCACGCTAAGGGCTGCGGAGGGAGCTGGTGCCGGCGCCGCGTGAGCAACAGCAGGCGGTAGAATTTGCCCAGCAGTGATTCGCTTCGGCCCTCTTCATATGACAGCCCTTCTTTATCGGCCTTCTTGATTTTTCGCTGGATGCAACTCTTGTGAAAATTTCGGAAAAGATCGTCCAACGACGGGCGAAGGTCGAGCCAGTGAAAGCTGAATTCTTCTCCCGCGCCCAAACGCGTGGACGTTTCTTCATCGAGCGTTTGCGAGCCCACGGGCCTGAGCTCGAAATATCGCCAGCGTTCGCGTTTCAGTTGGTCCTGCAAGAAGGGCACAAAGATCTTCATGTCGCTGGCGCTCGCGAGCAGCGGCTCACAGTGATCCGCAAACGGCAGCGAGACCATGCGATGGCCGGTGAGCCAACTTCGCACTCGGCAGAAGGCCAAGCCATTCTTCAATTCCTCTCCCGGCGCCGCAGTGGTGTAGACGACGGGCTCGTATCCGTAAGTGCGCTGTAAAGCGCGAAGCCAGCCTGAAGAGTGGAACACCGAAGCCTTCGGGTGCCGCTGGAGAAACTCCTCCCAGCGCGAATCTTCAACCGGATTGATCTTATGAACCGCCATCAGGATTCCTTAACTTTGTCGAACGCAGCGGCTTGGAGAAAAACTTTCATGGCACCAGATTTCGTGATTCTACCAAAAATGGAATCGGTGGGGCAAAATGCCACACATTTCTCAAAATCGCAAATTTCTGCAAATTATTTTTCTGCGCAACTCTATTATTTGCTTGAGATAGAAAAATTAGTGGCAAAAGTTTCAAAAGTTCCAATAGTTTCATTCAGGGGCCAAAATAATGCCTATATTACCATACTAGTATTACACCACTAACAAAGCAGCCCGGCTCTTTGGCTTTCCGCGCGCGCGCCGCCCTGTGCCCTCTATTACTCATGCGTAGATACATTACTTACTAACTCCCCTGCCCGGCTTGCGTCAGCCCTTTAGCTTGCGTCGACCTGCCGGGCCTCAAATCACTCACGGGTGGTCACATGGCCGACTAACTCCCCTGCCCGCCCTGCCCCTGCCCTTTGGCTTTCGCCTGGGAGTGTTCCCCCTTCCCCGCCGATCTCGTCAAAAAGGCGCAGCACGCGCTCTTTAATTTGGGGCATTCTCTGCTCGAGCTGCCGCCGAGCGACGTTTCGCTGCTCGAAAGCCCGCTCCACGGTTTCAAGTATTTCCGCCTCATCCATTTTTCGCGCGTCGGCGACCGCCGCCTCCGCCCCGACGGTCTCCATGACCCCGATAAACTTATCGCTATAGGCGATGGCGACCGCCGGCACGCACTGCGAGACGGCGGCAATGCAGGCGTGCATTCTGGACCCCACAAAGAAGTCACACTGCCCGATGATGTACTTAATCTCGCTCTGATTGTAGCTGCCGCGCACCCAGCCGATTTTCCCGGGGTATTTCTCCTTCAGAGCCTCATAAATCCGCGCGCACGCGGGCGAATCGCTCTCCCCGAGTTGCCCAAAGACATGCGGGACGAGCAGCACGTCGGCGTTTTTTTGTTGGATGAGAAAGTCAATGAGGTGGTAGATGAATTTGTCGTATTCCACCTTGAGGCCAAACATATTGCGCCGTGTATACCCGCCCATGAAGAGCAACCCGCTGACGTTGAGCCCCACGAAAGGACAGGGATTGGGTTTTAGGGGTTTGGTATTAGGGGCGGAAAGACCAGGATTAGGGGCGAGGGAGAATCCAACGATATCCATCCGCGCAGGCGGTATCGGATCAACTAAAAACCCCACGTCGTAGCAGAAGCGCACTTTGGGAATCGGGATTCGGGATTCGGGTTTCGGGTGTCGGGCCTTGAAAATCGGGTTTCGGGTGTCGGGTGTCGGGTTTCGGGACTTCTCGCCCCTGAGATTAGGAATCGGGCTGCTAACTCCTAACTCCTGACTCCTAACTCCTGTTCCGCTAACTCCTGTCCCCTGTCCCTCCGGTTTCCGGAGTCCGATGGACTCCACCGGAGTCCTGAAATCGGACCTGAAACCTGTCCTCACCCCCTCGTAATCCCGCGAGTAGACCGCTTCGGCGCGTTTCATGATGTATTTCGCCACCGCCTTCGCGAGCCGGCTCTTGAAGGGCCCGAGCGTCTGCGGGAGCAGGATCAACCGCTTCCCTGCCCACAGCGCCAGAATCTGCGGCAGCGAAACGTAAAGCATCCGCCCCAGTCCGTAGATGTCGGCAAAACTGTCGCCGCCGGAGATGGCCAGTACCAAATCCGACTCATCCAAATGGCGCAGGCAGTTGTTCCCTGCAATCCACTTGCGCCGCAGCGCTGTAGCGGCGGTCTGTGACCGCCGTCCCAGTAGTTTCATCAACGCCGTCAGGAAAAGCAGGAAGGCAACATTATTGCGAAGCCAGAACCGCCACGAGAACCGCATGTTCACCAGCGGCACCGCCACCTCGCGCTCAGCCAGCGCGATGGTGTAGGTCGTCGGCGCCTTCTCGTAGTTCAGGAAGAAGACCTCCGCCTCCGGGTAGCGATGCAGGATAGCGCGCACCGATCCCACCGCCAACGCGCTCACACCCATGTTGTGCGTGTCCAACGCCGCGCCTTGGAGGCAGATTCTCATTCGTTCCGTTTCGAGGTCACTGTCCTACGGCGCCGGAGGCGCATCCCTAACGACCTCTGCAAGCTGGCAGGCAAGGGACTGCGCGGATTTCAGTGGTAGCCTCGAATACAGCGGAAGCATGACGATATTCCTTGCCGCCCAGACTGCGTTTGGGAATCTCCCCCACTCGGATTCGTCGGGCAACGGCCTTTCCCAGTGGGTCTTTAGGTACAGCCCTCGCTTCAGCGCGAGGCGCAGAACCACGTTACGGTCCTTTCCCCGAAACGCAACGGGAACTCGTGTGAGTCCACCGTAGTCGCAGTCTGGCGGCAGAAGGGGCGACACCCCGCTGTCGCGAAAGGCCTCCAAATACACGGCAGCCAGCCGAGCAATCTGGCCGCGAATCTCATCCATCCGCCCCAGCATGCGCAACATCAGCTCTGCCTGGTAAGGATGAAACTCCCGTGTATAGAAGGCGGCTCTCGGTACGTCAGGACGCTGGTCAGCCGCAACAGTGCCCTGGGCACGCCGACGTCTCCTCCAGAGGCCTTGCAGCGAGTCTCGAAGAGGCAAAAGTCGAAGCGCGACCCCTCGAAAAATCCGGCGATTCGTCGCGACGTTTCGAGCCAGCGCTTCCAAGAGCTCTCGAATCGGTAGGGCCCGTGTTGATTCAGCCACGCGCGTGGCCCCGAGCTTGGTAGGATCCACGGTTCCGACATTGTTGACGACAATAGCGCCGCCTCGAAACGCCCCAAAGCGCTTCGAGCGTTCGAAACTAAACACTCCAACGTCCCCGAAAGTGCCCAGTAGGCGGCCAGCCCGCCGAGCCCCGAAAGCCGCGGCCGCGTCTTCGACTACGACGCAATCACGCTGCACCGCCAGCTTACAAATAGCTTCGATGTCCGTTGGAACGCCAAGCGCGTGGGCAGGCAGGAGGATTCGCCCTGGTTTCGCGGCTTCGGCAAATTCGGCCGATGTGGAGTTCACACTATTCTTTGCCAAATCGACGTAGATGATTCGCTTGCCCGCAACCTCGGCCGCTTTCTTCACCTCGTGGCACAAGTGGGCTGGCATGACGACCTCTTGCTGTGGAAGGAACGAGAGTATCTGCGCAATGGCGCATCGACCGGAGGGGGCGAATAGGATATGCTGTCGTTCCGTTTGAGCCTTCAGGGCATCCCGCAATCTACTTAACGGATCGGGGTGCGCAGCCCAAGCTAACGCCACGACCAAGTCCCAAGTCCGGGCCTCAAGTCGGTGGGAGGGGACGCGGGCGTCGTCGGCCTTCCAGAATGCCGGCCTTCGGGATCGCTCAGATACTTCAGAGCAAATACCGCCCATTTCCACTTGCCCCGGGTTTGCTCGGACCTCGTGATTCATGAGTTTGGGGCCCTGGGGCCCCGCTACACCTGGGTAGCCGCCTTTACCCTCGTCCGAAAGGGGTATATCGCGGCTGTAATCGCGGCCCGGAGATCAAGGCCGAGTTCCGGGATGGCCAAAACCATGGCCAAGAACATCGCCGCCAAGACAACCATTGAGCCGAGCAATGCACCAGCCGCTCCAAAGCTTTCGATCCTCGTGGCCGATACTGCCGATGCCAGCATCATACCAGCGCCAAACACCGCCAATGGTCTAAAGCAGCCCGCGAGTGGGACACCGTGCAATCGCTTTAAACGCCACAGAACTACTCCCAACGCCAGTGATTCGCCACAAAACCCCGAAATCGATATCCAGGCCAAGCCGGCTCCGGTCGCGGCCGCCAGCACCATGCCTAAGAGTGCCAACGAACGGACGATGTTCGACACCAAGGAGGTCTTCGTATCGCCCTGGGCGACAGCCGCCAATGTAGGCACAGTCCGAATGATTCGGACGCCCCACATGGCGCCCAGCCAGCCGATGAATCCACCCGCGGCCGCATACTTCTGCCCGTAAACAAAACTCACAACCCACCCGCCCCCAACAACGAATGGTATCGCAGACATTGCTGCGAGCAGCGAAACCGAGTTGAGACAGCGGAGATAGGTTTTCTCAAAATGAACAAACGCCTCTTTCAACCGCGACAGGACGGGCAGGAATAAGGTGCCGGTCAGGTTAATGATAAGCGTCGCCGGGGCGTACGAGACTGCAAATGCCACTGAGTAGATCCCCAGGTCGGTCAAGGTGTACGTGCTGCCCGCGAACAGGCGCTTGGACGACCCGATCACCATGCGATCGCCTTCCATAATTCCGTACAGGAGAAGTCCGTTAATCAGCAGCGGCCAGCCGAAGTGGAACATCCGCTTCGCGTAATCCCTGTTCCAGGCCACACCATAGCGACGCTCGGCGACAAGGTGAGAACCGAGGCTGATGCTGCCCTGTTGCACCACGAGAACCAACATCATTGCCCAATAGTTCCGGAACCAGAGTGCGAGCGGTAGCGCCGCCAATGCGGCCAGCACATTGGCGCTCACATCGACAAGCACCGCCGGGCCGAACCTCAAGTGGCGTTGCAGCCGATTGATGTCAAGGTGGACAAACGCTCTGGTAAGGGGCAGCAACGCCAGGCACCGGAACGCCCACACCGCCTGAGGGGCCCCGAAGAGGCTGGAAAACGGCCCGGCCAGCACGAACAGGACCGTAGCGTTCGACAGGCCTCGAACCAGCATTAACAGTTGCGCGGACCTCTGGAACGCCGGATCGTCGCCATCTTTTGCCTGGATCAAAAGCTTGTCAGCAGCTAGATCGCTGATCTGCTGCATAAGGACGAAGGCCGTGAAAAAAACGGCCGCAATGCCATAATCCGCGGGGCTGATTAGCCTGGCGATGATCACACTTCGGACGAATGCGCATGCCTGCGTGGCGACTTGGCCGGCGCCGAGCTTCACTGCCCCACTCAGAATGTGCGAATGTCCCCTCATATTTGAAATCTAGTAGCGCCGGGCTTCAGCCCGGCATGGCCCCAAGATGCCGACCTAAAGGTCGGCGCTACGCCAGGCTGAGTCACTGCGCAAAACAGATGGAGCTTGGCAATGCATCCTGGTTGTAGTATAAGAGAAGACCAAAGCAGTCCCCAGAAAATCGGATCTGCCGTTACAGGGTGCGAGGTCAATATGGTCGTCAACGAGCTTAAGCGCAACGTCCTTGCTTTCCCTTCCTTGCTGGCGTTCCTAGCGGTCGCCTCTCCGTCATCCGCCACCACATATTACGTCTTGGCGGGAGGTACCGGCAGCTTCGCCGGAACGGATTGGGCGAACGCCAACTGCCAGATCCCCGCCACGTTGAATCCCGGTGATGTGGTCTATATCGGGAACTCCGGCGGGAATCTTGCGGACACGACTACAGCGTGCGCGGGAGAAGCGAAACACGTCTTTTCGACGAGCGGCACGGTGGGCAGTCACATCACAATTAAAGCGGCAACGGGTGCCGACCACGGGACCGGGACGGGATGGAGTGCCAGCTATGGCGTCGATGTGACCCCGGCCATCACTTGGTCGAACACCCATGTTCCCGCTGACGGCATCATCCAACCCTTCTGGGACATGTGTGGAAGTTACTACGACGTGAACGGAGAAGTTGGTTCGGCTGACCAGACGGGAACCTACGGATTCTATTTCAAATCTGCTGGCGATATGTTCGGATTCATTCGCGCCGACGCCAACCAGTGCAGCGGCAATCCAACAATCACCAACCTGACCTTTCAATACTTCGAGATCAACGGGGTCGAAGCAGACAGCATCAATGGGGGGGGCGGCTCTACTGGACTCTATTTCGGAAGCCCATCCAGCGGAGGCTCTCCGGTGAACAACATCACTGTCAGCTACTTCTATCTGCACGACCTTTTTTCTCCGACCGGAGAAGAGGGCAATATGACCGCCCTGACGTACTCGAACGGCTGGATTTATACGAACTTCGGTAACGCTGCCTCACACTCTCAGGGCATCGACGCTTCCGCAAATAGTAATGGGAGTCTGGCGTTGAACAATCTGACCGTTGATAGCGTGGTCTGGAAAAACATACAAGGCACCGGCTTCATTATGTGCCTTCACGGTAGCTGTGACAGTTGGAAAATCTATAACAACATCTTCTACTATTCGAGCGACTGGGACTCGGCGTGCGAACACGGGGACGTTACGGCGTCGTGTCAGGTCTCGAAGGTCCTCGGGGACAATGGAAGCGGAAGCACGCTGACAAACCTGACCTTCTACGGCAACACCATCTCCAATATCCACATCAAGCCGGGGCACTCGGGCGGAGACAATGCGGGAGTCATCATCACCGCGAGCACCTCAGGATCGAACGACATTCGCAATAATTTCTGGTACTACTGCGACGAAGCCGACCTTGGCTACGATGGAGCGAACGGCCATCCAACTCTTGCCACCCACGATTACAACACATGGTCGAATACGGATATCTCAGGCACATTGATGACCCTCGCCGCTCACGATTTCCAAAACTCCACGAAGGAGAGCCCCACACAGCCCGACCCTTTTGTATCCGACGCCACGGGCAACTTCAACCTCTCCTCCGAAACCGTGGACGCGCATCTGAACGATGGTGTATCGCTTGCCGCGCCCTACAATCTGGACTTTGCCGGTGCGACAAGGGGCGCGGACGGCACGTGGGAGCGAGGGGCCTTTGAGTTCAACAGCACCCCGACCAAGCCTAATCCCCCCACGAACCTCGCTGTCACCGGCGTCCACTGATTGCCACTCGAACGCTTGCTCTCAGTTGCCCTATGCCTCCGACGCCGTCCCGTCCGGGGCGGGGTCCGGTCCGGAATTTCTCACTTGCTTTCGCCAGAATTTCTTTAGTCTCGGCAGCACTTTAATTCCACTGAGGATTCTTCTCACCAAATGGTCGATGAGAAGCATCTGACCTATCAGGAGCTTCAGTGCCAATCCTCTCGCCGTGGGGGCATATATCCTGAGCTTCGCTTCATTCCACGTACAACTGCCAAAGCGTTGTTTGTAGCCTTCCACACCATAACCAAAATCCACCTGTTGCAAACCATCGCTGCAAAACTCTTCAAACATCCTCATCAGAAGAAATGTTCCCGGCGAGTACTTAGCGTATTGCGGATCATAGCCAACAAAGTCCGTGTAGTATGTCCCACCGTAGGCAGTGCCTACACAAAAGGCGGATGGTTGGTTTCTGAGATACAGCACATAGGTTCTGAGCCAACCCTTTCGCGCTGCCAGAGCGAGACGTTCGCGCATCTCGGGGTTGTCAACAAACCCGACACCCAGCCCACGCTGGTAGGTTTTTCTCGCCACGTACTCGACATCCCGGATCATCCGGTCGACTTCTTCGCTCCCCCGAAAACACGCGATCTGTGCGCTGAAGGCTTCGCTCTTTAGGAGCTGCTTCGCCTGCCACTTTAGATTCTTGCGTGCCTTTGCCGACAGCCCGCGATAGATGTCCTCCACGCTGGGTGGTACCGTCATGCGACAGTGAAGGTTAACTTCGGGGAAATGGTCACGCATCAGGAAGTTTGGCAAGCTCAGGGCAAGGTCATAAAGGGGAGAAGGCACTCTGACGTTGTCGAAAGCGGCAAAATCGGCCCCCCGATCACGCAACGACTTTAGTATCTCACCGAGTATAATGTCACAATTCTCTGGGGATTGGTTACCAAGCAGTCCGGAGTAGACGAAGTTTAGCACGTGCACTCGGGGCTTAAGCAAGTGCACGTAACCTAGCTTGAGGTCGAGACGCAGGTGGTCCAGTCTCCCCACCAACAGTGCATCTGGTCGGCCGTCACGGTGCACCACAATCACATGCGGACGGAGAAATTCGGGCCTGAGCTTGAAGCGCGAAAGGTAGTAGTCAATGTCAGAGCTCGGATGGTGCTGCCAAGATTCCCACGTGCTTCGCATGTTCTCAATCTCAGCGAAGTCCCTAATAACTCGGACCGTTAAATGCTCATGCATGCGCGCTCTACTCCTCGTCCTTCTTTATCGCTCGGCTGCGCCAGGCCCTCTTGATTTGCTGCAACGACTTAGTCCAGTCCAGAACCCTCCTGGCAAAACGGTCCAGAATGATCGCAGGCATTCTGATGACATTCATCGCCACGCCACGCAAAGTGGGAGCGAACATGTAGAGCGACGCGTCCTGCCATTCCCGATTCCCGAGGAGGGCCTTGTATGGGGCGTCTCCAAGCCCGAAGTCGATCTCCCTGACCCTGTCGCTGCCGTTTGGGCCATAGAACCCCTCGATTGCCTTCATCATGACGAGCATCCCCGGGGAGTACTTACTGTACGACGGGTCGTACCCCTGCGTGCAATCGCTATGGAACGTGCTCCCATAAAGCGTCCCCATCCAAAACGCGCAAGGCTTGTCCGCGATGTAAAGCACGAACGCTCGAAGCTGCCCCTTTTGGGCCAACAGGTGCAAGCGGTCGCGCATCTCGGGGCTGTCGACGAATCCAACCCCCAGACCCCGCTGATACGTCTTTTTCGCAATCTCTTCAACGTCTGTGAACACACGCTCAAGGTCCGCGGGCTCGCAATAAGAATGCACCGTCACCGCCCCCGAATAATCCCTCAAAAGCTTTTTCCATCGCTTGTTCTTCCAGACCTCGGGAGACAATCGGCGGTGGAGCTGCTCAAGGCTGCCCGGCAATGTCATCACCCTGTGGACTTGCAGCAGCGGAAAGTGATCGCGGCTCAAAAACCGTGTCAGTTTCGTGATGGATTCATAGAAGGGACTGTCGGCCTTTAAATGGCTAAAGTAGGCTACGGCAGCTTCGCCGCCCTGAAGCGACCCGAGGATCTCCCGCACCAGGGCGTCGCTGCCCTCGGATGAGAGATTCCCCAGCACCCCTCCATAGATAAATGTCAGGGACCTGGCTTTGCGCTTCAAGAGGCTCAGATAACCTATCTTGACTTCGATGGCCTTCTGCTCGAGCCTCCCCACAAGCATCGCCTCTGGGCGTCCCCCTCGGTGAACCACTATGACGTGCGGTCGCAGGAATTCGGGCCTGGACCGAACCACATGCAGATAAAAATCGACGTCGGAGTTGGGATGCCATTGAAGGCCCGTCCAGAGGGGCCGGAGCGCCTCAACCTCCGAGATGGTTCGGGCCACTTGGACGGTGCACTGAGGTACGACCCTGTCGCCGGGTCCCGTTTCGCTCGGGGTGATTTCTGCAACGATTTGCATGGCCGGTTAGAGTGAAGCGAGGGCGGTCAGCGGCTCAGAGGGTGCCATCCGCTCGGGCTGGCCAACGTGCGATATGCTAACCTCGCTACGGACAAGCCTCGGGTAAGTCATGGCGAGTGCGAAGATGATCCAAATCATATAGGTTTGCTGGCCCCATCCCCAGTTCTCCACGCTCACCATCATGAAGGCGAAGGCCACCTGATTGACGAGAAGCACGAGGCAGAGTAAGTTGGCGGGCCTTGGCAAGCCGCTGAACCCTCTGAGCGAAACCAACATCGGTCTAAGGAGCAAGACAATGAGGAGTAGCAGTCCGATGTAGCCGGTGTCAACCATTGTCTCGACGAAGGCGCTATCGCAGCTCTCGAACTTGTAGGTGTGCCCCGTTTCGCTGTCTACGCCCTCGAAGCCAGCGTAGTAGAAAGATTCCGGCCCAAATCCCCAGATCGCCCGGTTCCCATCTCTTGCAAGCCTTTCCGTGGCGACGTGCATGAGGTCGTATCGGTATTGGTAGGACTGACCGCGCGGGTCGTCGGGATCCATTGTCTCGAGGTAGGTGTTCTTCAGGGTGTCCCACACCCCTGGCCGTATGACCAGCACCGATACGGTCAGCAGGGTAACAACCACCAAGTACTTCCGAACGCTTCCCTGCGAGAAGAGCAACAACAGGATGGCGGACAGAATCAACGCTAGCCATGGGCCTCGGCTGGACGTCTTATACATGTTCCAAAACATTAGCAGCACGGAGGTCCAAAGCCAGATGCGCTGCCCAGTATTTTTGGCCACCGTCAGGAGATAGAAAGCGATCGGAATCCCCAAGGCCAATGCGTTCCCGAAGAGAATTTCGTGTCCGAAGGTGGACCGCACCCGCCCCTCGTCGAGCATGAGTCCTCCCTGACCTGGGGTAAACCGGTGCACGATCGTCGGGAAGAGATTCATCACCCGCCAGCCATAGTATGTCTCAAACCAGCCAAAAACGCAGCAGAGAAGCAACGCAGCGACAAATGCGCGCAGGATTCGGTGAACTGACTCAGCACTGGAAACGCTCTTCGCGAAAATGTAGTAGAGCAAATAAACGTCAAGCACACTCGACAGGGTGGCCTTGAGGCTGGTCATGAAAACAATGGAATTAATCGTCGAAATTAAGCTCCACCCAAGGTTCAAGAGAATCAGGTACATCAGCGGGGTACGCTGTTTGTCCCGTTCATCGGCCTTCCCCGCTCCGAACGCCACATACACGGCTGCCAGCGTAATGGTTGCAACGCGCTGGGTTGTGAGGTCACAAAACTCGGCCACGACGATCTTAGAGTCCAGGGGCGCCAAGACGAGGACGAAAGCGACGAAGGGTAACGCCTTCTTCACCCCCTTGGTGAGCGCGACAAGAACGATCACGCCCACTACGATGACATCGATTCCGATAATCAGCGGCATCTTAGCGGTCCGAGTTTCCGCAGTCGGGGTCCAGCGCGGCGGTAGCTTCTACTGCGCTCACTGGAGGTTCTACATCGGGAGTGGCGCGCGATTTCCACGATGCGCCTGAGCCCCGTTTACTGGATAGCCGCGCGCGGCGACGGGTAACGAGCCAAAAAACGGCGCCCGCAAGCAAAAGGGCGGACACGGCGAGCGCCACTTGGGGTGGGCCTGATTTGTAGTAGCCTGCGATGAGCGCCTGGCCCAACCTGCTCCGCGCCAGGATAATGTCGCGAAAGTCGGCGAAACTTCGGTGCAGATAAGCGTGCACCGATCTCCTGGAGGTGTCAATCCGCCCCACATCGAGATCATTGTCGTAGACCACCCGAACGTCGGCTGTCTCCTTCCCGCCGAGGCGAATGCTCAAGTCGAGCCCGTCTCCGGTCCGATGGTATGAAACAGGCCGCCCGTTGACAGTGACCGACCTGATGGGAACTTCGAAGGTCTCCGGTTTCTCGACGGAAAAGGCGGCGTCGTCCGACGACGGGTTAATGAGCGTAATCTCGCTCGCGAAGGCCTGGACGTCGTAGGCCCCGTCACCCGCCAGCCGGATCAGGTACAAGTGGCGCGCGATCTGTCCAAGGCCCTCCCACACCACTCCAGCGTCAACATGGTTCACGTAATCCGCGATCTCGTCGAGCGGCGCGTCGCCCCCTTCGAAAACATCGGGATCCACGTAAAACAGGAGGGGATTGCCCAAGAAACTGTTGACTGCGATTTTCGACTGCACCCACGGGGTCTGCGGTGAATAGCGCTTGATGGTGGGAAAGTCACCGAATTGAACTGACTCAGGCCGCAAGCGGAACAACGGCTCGGCGGGAGAGGCCTGACCGGTGGGGACAGGAACCGTATTCACATTGGCAAGAAAATTGTATTTCTTCAGCATCGTCAACGTGGAAAGCAGGGGAGCCTTCTCATAAGGCCAGACCATCACTGGAGCGTAAGGCACCCCGGTCAGCTTGGTGAAGCTCTCCATCCGCGCGATCCCCTGCCGAATTGCCTCAGCCTGCCTGGCCGGGGGACACGGGCCGTCAGCGCAAAAATCCTTTCCATCGTGGTTGTTTCCATGCACGGCGATGGAAAACCTGTCGGGGTGAGCGAGAAAGAGCTTGGCGACTGAGGCGCTGTTTCGGTCAAAATTCCAAGGAATGAAAGCGATGGTCGTGTGGAAATTATGCTTCACCATGTCGCCGAGAAGCCGCTCGTAATCCAGGTTGCCGTAGGGCTCCCTCAGCCAGGCGTCGTCGATGGTGAAGTTCGCCACTTGCATCGGGGCGTGCCAAACCCTCTCCCCTCCCGCGTACCGCAGGAAGAGCAACGAAGGCGCGAGCCTCAAGAACCCGGTGAGCAGGTCCTCTGACGACGTTTTTGGCGGTGCCCCTGCCCGAACGACTAGTGACTGAAGGAATATCTCCCGGTCGCCGACATGCGCCCTCGCAAGGATCGGTTGGAAGGTGCCGCCGCTTCCGAAAGACACGATCACTTCGGGCGGCGTACGCTCGTCGATAACAAGTCGGTGAAAGAATGCGCCGCTCGCGGGAACGCCCCGCCCGCCGAGCTGACGCGTCACGTCCTGAATCGGGGAGAAACGATACTCTCCGTCAGTACTTCCCTCTACAGGCCCGACGGCCCCGATCACTGCGCCGCCGGACCAGCTAGAGAGAAGCGCTGAGGAAGCTGAAGGCGTAACCCCTTCAATCAGAAGCGGGACGGCGCGGCCATGGTCCCTTTGGAGGGCGCGGAACACAGCATCTTTGTTCAGGAGCGGAAGTGCCTGCGCAGTGATGATTACTGCAAAAACATGCTGGTCGCGCAGGGCCCGCATAGCCGCACCTGCTCCGCCAGCAGCTCCAACGGAAACTTCAGAAAGCGTCAAGCCGTAGAAACGCGCACTCAACTCGACCTGAGGAGCCTCCGCTGAGGGAGCGCCCCCGTTGCAAATCAGTACGACGTCCGCAGAATAAGCGCGCGCCGCGAGAATCAGTCCAAGAGTGACGGTCAGCAAGAACCTACTCATACGGTCGTCAGATGCGCCCCGTGGATTTTAGACCAGCTTTCGCGGTCGCCCCCTGGCCCGCCCAGGAACGTTCGATGCCACAGCTCTACCGTCAACAGCGAGAAAACCTCTTTCGAGTAGTCCCTCCCGTTGGAGTTAGCTTTCAGCAAGGCTTCGACGGCCTCCGGCCGGAAGTAACCGCGCTTAAGCGTCCCTGGGTCCATAAGCACGGACCAAACGGTCTCTTTCATCTCCTTTCGAAGCCAAGCCTCGTAGGGAACTGGAAAACCAGTTTTCTTTCGGTCCCGAATGGCTCGAGGGATCCTGCTTGAGAGCGCCTTCTTGAGGATATATTTTGTCGTAAAGCCTCGCAGCTTGAAGTGCGCGGGCAGAGCCGCCGCGAATTCGAGCACACAGTGGTCCAACAAGGGCACGCGAAGCTCCACCGAGTTGGCCATCGTCATCTTGTCCGCCTTGATCAGCAGGTCGTCAGGCAGCCACGTCTTGGTGTCCACGTACAACATGCGGTCGAGAGCGCCGCAACCTGCGGCCGCCGCGAAGTAACCCTCGGCGGTTCGCGCCGGATTGCTCCCGTTGAGGCATTGCAGGAAATCCTGCGTGAGAAGCGAGCCCCGTTTTTGGTTGAAGTATTGGAACGGATCTGAGGTCCGACTGTAATAGCACTTCTCCAGAGGCATCGCCATCAGCGGAGCGTACTTCCTGAGCCGCCTGAACGGGCCGATAGATCCCAAACCATTTCCAAAAGCCGACGCCGGTTTCGCCAAGGGGCCAAGCAGGCCTTTGATTCTCTCTAACCAAACGAGGTTTCTGTAATTCTGATAACCCGCGAAAGCCTCATCGCCCCCTTCGCCCGAAATCAACACCTTCACCCCGTGGTCGCGGGCCAGCTTCGAAACGTAGTAGAGAGCAACGGCTGGCGGCTCGCAAACCGGCTCTTCCATGTGCCAAACGTACTTAGGAAGAAAATCGAGAAAATCTTCGCTCCGAATGGTCATTTCATAGTGCTTGGTGCCGTATTTATCCGCCGCGATCCGGGCGTAAGGGCGCTCGTCAGTGCACAGGCTGCCGTCGAATCCGATGGTGAAGGTACTCACGGGCTTGTCGGTCTGCTCAACAGCGAAGCTCAGCATTGCGGTTGAGTCAACCCCGCCGCTCAGAAGGACGCCTACAGGAACGTCGCTGATCATGTGCTGCCGAACTGTCTCGCGCAACAACTCAGTAAGCTCACCCATCGACTGGGTCAGGCTCGGCGCGGGACTGGTTTTGTCGAAGCTCAAATCCCAGTATTGGGTTATCTTCAGCTCGCCATTCTTCACGGTCAGAGAGTGGCCAGGGCTCAGTTTGTTGATGCCCTTGAAGAGCGTCTTTTCGCCAGGGGGATAAAAGTACGTGAGAAAACTCAAGAGTTCGTTTGGATCAACGTCAGCAGGTACGGAAGGATCGGCGAGGATCGCTTTGACTTCCGAGGCGAAGAGGAGAGCTTGGTTGTCCCAATGGTAATAAATTGGCTTGATGCCCAGCCTGTCGCGAGCAACCAGTAGGGTTTTGGCTTTGTCGTCCCAAATCGCAAATCCGAACATCCCGCGCAGTTTCGGGAGCATCTCCTCGCCAAACTCCTCGTAAAGGTGCACCAGGACCTCTGTATCCGTTGCGGTCCGGAACTGATGCCCCTTCGAGACAAGGAAAGCCGTCAGCTCCCTGTAGTTGTATATTTCGCCGTTAAACACAACCCAGACCGTGCCATCTTCGTTCGAGATCGGTTGCTGGCCGGTGTTCAAATCGATGATGCTGAGGCGCCGGTGACCAAGCCCAACCGGACCGGAAACATACATCCCCTCATCGTCCGGTCCTCGGTGGCGAATGGGCTCCATCATGGACGCGATGAGATCGCGACTCACCTGTGCCGTAGCGTCGTTCGCGACGAGCTTTCCGCAAATCCCGCACATAAGTTTTCAGCGCCGCAACAATGCTATTTCCAAATGCTCTCTTGGAAAAACAGGCGACGCAACTGTTGCCGCCTGACGTAGCGAATAAACTTCTGATCTTCAACCTTGGGGAGCCGCTGGATGTACCCCTGGGCGAAGCCGTACAGGTGGCCAACCGCGCCGACCAGCAAGGGTCTTTGGAAGGCGCGCTTTAGACACTTCGCAAGCATGAAAAGAGGATGGTATCCTGAAACGTAATCGGCCTGGCCGTTCTTTACCGCGTCCCGCCAGTTTCCGTCGGCGGCCCCGGTGGGGCGGTGCTGGAGAAGCAGCACATCCGGGAAACACCGAGTCCGCCAGCCTAGCATGTTCGCCTTCAACTCATCCACCGTGTCCCAGCCGGGGGTCCGGATTAGTCCGCCGATCGCATCCCAGCAGGCATGCCGATACATTTTCGTCGCCCCACGGACGTGGAAAAGGTGAGAGGTTTCGAGCCGTTTCGTGCCGTTCTCGCAATAGTAGATCACTCCCCCGCCGATGCCGAGACCAGGATCCTCCGCAAACCGACGCAAGCACCTTTCGAAATAGTCTGGCCCAAAGCTCAGGTCTCCATCAAGCTTGACGATCAAATCCCAGTCGCGCGATCTTAACGCTCGATAGCCCTCGTCGAATGCCTCCATCACGCCGCCCCCGGAGTTACGGAACCCCCGGTCGGGCCTGTGAATGACCGAAATCCACGCGTGCTGGCGGGCGTAGCGCTCCAGGATGCGGCCGGTGCCGTCCGTGGAGCCATCGTCCACAATCACCCATTCGGCGGGAAGAATGGTCTGCGCCAGCACGCTGCGGAGCGTGTCCTCGATGTGCTGCTCCTCGTCGCGCACCGGGGTGATGATGACGTATTTCATAGGGGTTAGAAGTTAGGAGCTAGGAGTCAGGAGCCAGAAGTCAGGAGTCAGGAGCCAGCCCTAATCCCTAACCCCTAATCCCTAACGCCGGGTCGTTCACAACTGCTTGGCGGCATAGCGCATCTGCTTGCTGGCGCGGCGCGCCCAATCCTTCGAGCCCAGCGCCCACTGGAGCGTCCGCTTCCACTTGGTGAATGAGTAGTCCCATCGCCCGCGGCGTGACGCGCTTCGGGCCAGCGGGCGCATCAGCGTGAGCAGGATTAATCGCGCCACGGCTACGGCGGCCATGGCCACCTTGTACAAGGCTCCGTACCATCGCCCGCGAAATTTGCACAAGAACTTGTGGATGGAATCCTTCATCCAGACCTCCGAGAGGCCGCGCTGTAAGGAGACCGTGCTCTTCTTCCCGTGATGGACCACGCGAGACTGGTTGGTGAAATAAACCTTGTAGCCCGCCTGCTGCACCTTGGCGCACAGATCCAGATCGTCGGCGTACATCACGTAGTCGTCGCTGAGTAGGCCGACCTTTTCAAAAAGACTTCGCTTGATCATCAGGCACGCGCCACTGATGGAGTCCACTTCCACCGGCGCGCCCGCGTCTTCGTAGAGCGGCTTGAGGTTCCAGAGCGAGGAGTTCGGGAACCGGCGCAGCAGGAAATCCGCGCAGAGAAGCTGGTTCAGGATGGTGGGAAACTTCTGGATCGAGTTGGTCTGCACCGAGCCATCGGCGTTCACCAGACGGCATCCGATGGCGCCCGCCCGGGGCAGCGACTCGAGATGGCCGATCATGCGCTGAATGGCGTCGCCGACGATTTCCGTGTCGGGGTTGAGAAGCAGAAGGTTCCGCCCCTTCGCGTGCCGGAAAAGCAGATTGTTGCCGCGAATGAACCCGAGGTTTTTGTCACTCTGGATGAAGGTGGCCTGCGGGAAGTCTGCCTTGACGAGCTCGGCGCTGCCGTCGTAGGAAGCGTTGTCAACCACGATGACTTCGAACTCGATGCCCTTGACCTCGCGATAGACCGAGGCAAGACAGGGCTTCAGATAGTGGGCCGAGTTCCAGTTGACAATGAGAATCGAAAGGTCCATCAGGGTCCTCAGGCGCGACGAGCGCGCCGGCGTGCTGAGCGTTGTGCAGTTATCGCAGCTCCGGCTGGGAAACCTTGCGGGCGTGAGAGTATCCCGGCAATGGAACCAGAGAATCGACCAGGTCCAAGTAATCTTTGCGTTTCACCACCCAGCTATGCTCCCACGCGTAGGTCAAGCCATTCTGAGTTAATTGCTCGCGGAGATGAGCGTCGCGCCGGAGCAACAGCATGCACTCAGCCAGATCGGCATCGTTCCCCGCCTGGAAGAATTTCACTCTGGAAGCGTCGTGATAGTAGGTGGTGATTTTCGCATCGGGCGCAATCACCGGGACGCCGAGGGCCATAAACTCGAGGATTTTTGTGCTTTGTGCCTCGTTTCCAAATAAGCTGGCCCGCTTGGGAACCACGCCAACGTCTGCTTGCCGCATCAGCTCCACGATTTGGCTTATGGGAACGAACTCTTTGAAAATCACCTTGCCGTTCAGCCCCAACATTTTGGCGAGAGCTCGCAGCGAGTCCTTGGACGGACCCTCGCCATAGATGTGGAATTCAGCCTCAGGCATTTGATCCGCCACCCGGGCAAAGGCGCGAATCCCAATGTCCAGGCCTTGGTGCCAGTTCAGCGTTCCAGGATACATCATGATGAACTTGCCGTCCGTCCTGGTTTTGGGGTGCGGCGAAAAGAAGAGCTCGCTCGGGCTGTTGAGGATGGGCGTGCACTTTTCACTGCGAACGGACCGGGACGTGATTCGCTCGTGCCAGATGTGATTGGCAATGATGACGTGGTCAGAAAAGGCGGTCGAGACCTTTTCCAGCATCAGCATGAATCTAAAGACGAGCGAGTTGGGCTGAGCCTTGAACTTGCTGGCGTAGAACTCGGGGAGAATATCGTGGATGTCCAGAATCACCGGCGTGCCCGTCAGTTTCGGAATCAGCGCCGCAAAGACCAGAAAATCGGGGACATTGTGAACGTGAATCAGATCATAAGGCCGCTTCAAATGTTCCATCGCGATGAGAATCGTGGATCGAACCAGAAAGAACAGCAGCTTGAACGCATAAGCGAACTGACCTTTCTCGTTCCGGCTTCTTTTTTGGATACGGCGAACGTTCACTCCATCGATGGCGTCTCGGCGCGCTTGCCCGTTCCGCCGCAAAGCGATCACATCGACAACATCACCACGTCCCACAAGCGCAGAAGTGTATTGCTGGACCCGAGAGTCGCTATCGTAGAACGAATACGTCAGCATGCACACTCTCATAGGTCTTCGAGCCGCCGCGGGCGTGCTGGCGCTTTTCGGGTCTTCCATAGTGGCCTTGATGCCGATAATGACGAAACCGTGTTGGAAGATATCAGAGCAAACACTCGATCTACAACTCAGACGCCCTCCGGATGCCAGCCCGCATTCCGCGACCGGCAGCCGAGCATTCCCGGAGCGAGGCTAGAAAACAGGCCGTCGCCGCCATAGCCCCCGTAAGAGAAGCCGTCTTAGGGTGCCTGCGATCGTTCGAGCTTTCTTCAAGAACGGCAGCGCCCTCCAAATCCGAAAGAGAGAAAAACCACGATACCTGGGCGTCGGGATCAACAACAACCGCATGGCGAGCAACCTTCCAAAGAGCTCGCGATTCCGATCGATTTGGCTGGGTTGGCCCGCATGGATCGCCGTTGCGCCGACCGGCTGGAGTTCAACATATTTTGCAGCCATGGCCCGGTGCAGAATATCTTGCCCTCTTTTCGTTCGGACGACGGCAATGGATCGGCCCGCATCCTGCCCCTGACCCAATCGCTCCCAAGCGTCGCCACACGAGACGTCCGCGATCCGCCCCAGGCCATCCGGGCATAATTGGCAGCGCATCGGGCGGTAATGGGTGAGCCTGCCCCAGGACTCCATATAAGGAAGAGTTTTCTCACCGCCTCCGTTATTAGAGACGACACTAAACTTTCCCGGCCAACCGTCCCCGCGATAGCGCACGGAAGCGGTCTTTTCCGCAGTCATATCCAACGAGCTGATCAGGTCCAGAGTTCCCTGCGTACTCGGCGTTCCGGCGCAAAAGAAAGTCAGCACCAAGCCGAGCTTTCGATCCAACTCGGGACGCTCTCGGCGAAGCGCGGCTACGGCCGCGGCATCGCAGGGCTTGCCAATAAAAACGCACGGCCCGCCGCTCGCCTCGATCGCACCCAGTCCCGCGCAGGGAGACGCGGGCGAATAGCGAGAACCCGTGCGGGCTAGGAGTTCACTCCGCGTTCGGCTCTGGACGGTCTTATTGAGCCACGGCTTGGCCTCATCCATACCCGTGTGTAATACAAATTGCATGCCTTCCCTCTCCAGGCAATACAGCGCCAACGCCGTCAAGAGGCCGCCGGAGGAAGCGCGGTAACGAATTTCCGGATCGCACGCGTAGCCCTCCCACACTTCCAGTGACGGTCCGGACTCGTGCTCGAGCGGGTTTTCGTTCGAAACCGGGCCGGCAACGAGTTCGCCATCGAGAGAGTAGCCTGGGCAGATGGAAAGGCATTCTGAGCACGAGGCGCACCCGTCGGAATCGAACCTGGGGCGAATTCCAACGGATTCAACGTTGATGAGCGTGACGGAGCCCTTCGAGCAAGCGTAGTAACACGCTCCGCAGCCCGTACATAGGCCCCAGTCCACCACGTCCTGCAGGTTTTGAATCTTGCGCATCACAGTCTTCGCCTCCGCGCCAGCGCCGCTATCGAGCCATTTCGACAGAGGCGTTCGCGAGAGCTGGACTCTATTCAATACCTCTGCCCGCTAGGGAGGGGGTGTGTGGACCAACCGGACAAACAGGAGGCAGATCGGCGGAGAGATGACTATGCGCGGACGTGCAAACTGACTTCACCCATTTCTCTTGCCGACAGAAACTCCAGAACCTTCTCGGCCACTTCGCTTTGCTGATCGGCGCTCATTTGCGGATACATGGGCAGCGACAGCACTTCACGGGCCGCGCCCTCCGTCACTGGGAAGTCGCCTTCCTTGAAACCGAAGCTGCTGTAGGCCTGCTGAAGATGAAGAGGTATGGGATAGTGGATTCCCGTTCCAATGTGGGCATCCGACAAGTACTGCTGGAGTTGATCACGATCCTGAACCCGTACCACAAAGAGGTGATATACGCCCTCTGACCACGAAGGCTCGAAAGGAAGAACCAGGCCGTCGCCCGCCTCCGCTAAGAGCTCATTGTAAGCTACGGCCAACGCACGGCGCTTTTCATTCCACTCGGGAAGGAATCTGAGTTTGACGTGCAGGATACCGGCCTGAATCGAGTCAAGCCTGCCGTTGTATCCCTCAATCTGGTGATAGTATTTTCGAATCTGCCCGTGGTCGCGCAACATCCGGACCTTGCGTGCGACTTCTGCATCGTTGGTCGTCACCGCTCCGGCTTCTCCGCAAGCGCCCAGGTTCTTGCCGGGATAAAAGCTGAAGGCAGCCGCGCGGCCCATCGATCCCGCTGTCATCCATTGGCCGTTCTTCGTCGAAAAATACCGGGCGCCGTGGGCCTGGCAGGCATCCTCGACCACAATCAGATTGTATTTCGCGGCAAGTTCAAGGATCGGGTCCATGTCCGCAGTCTGGCCATAAAGGTGAACGGGAACGATGGCTGTGACGGGCCGCTTCGATTTCTTGCTCACCAAACCGGCAGCCGCGCTCTCCAGACTGCATCGGGCCTCAAGGTACTCTTCCAGCTTGGCGGGATCCATGCTGTAAGTCCGGCTGTCGACGTCGATGAATTCAACGTGCGCGCCCGCCTGTGAAATCGCTTCCGCCGTCGCAATAAATGTGTTCGGGACGGTCAGAACAATGTCCCCCGGATTCACACCTGAGCCCATCAAGGCAAAGCGTAAAGCGTCCGTACCGCTCGCGACACCAATGCAGTTCCTCACGCCGCAAAAATCGGCAAAATCCCGCTCGAAATTCTCAAGCATCGATCCGCCCACAAACCTGCCGGTTTCCAGGGCAGACTGGAACACTGAAACCAACTCTTCGCGGAGTTCCAGATGCGGGCTGACAAGATCAAGAAAGGGTATTTCAGTTGGGCTGTTCATTTAAGCGTCCTGACTTCGGGGGTAATAAACCTGAGTAATTTGGCCGGATTTCCCGCTACGATCGCATTGGCGGGCACATCGCGCGTGACCACGCTGCCCGCCCCCACCAGGGCATTCTCTCCGACCACTACATTCGAAAGGATGGTAGTCCCTGAGCCAATAGAAGCCCCCTTTTCGACAACTGTCGGCTCTACTTTCCAATCCGCTTCTGTCTGCAACTCGCCCTCAAGATTGGTCGCGCGCGGATAAGCGTCATTGATGAAGGTGACTCCATGGCCTACGAAAACATGGTCAGCAATGGTCACTCCTTCGCAGATGAAAGTGTGACTGGAAATCTTGCAGTTCTTGCCGACCCTGGCATTTTTTTGTATCTCCACAAACGCGCCGATCTTGGTACGATCCCCGATTTCACAACCGTAGAGATTGATGAATTTGGAGAGTTTGACATCCTTCCCCAGCACCACGTCGGGCGCAATACACAGATGGTCGTTCACAAATAGACCAGCTTTCCTCGCTCTCGGACCGACTGATCCGCCGCCGCGAGCATCTTGACCATCCGCAAGCCCGCCGCACCGTCATTGATGGGGATTTTGTCGCCTAAAACGCAGTCGACAAAGCATGACGACTCAGCCTTTAAGGCCTCAACCTGCTCGACCCTGGGCGCCCACATGTCGCCGGAACGATAACTGACCAGGAGCTCGTAGACGCCGTCACCGTTTTTTACGTCGACGCCCTTGTCATAGATCTTGATCTTTTCATCGGCTTCCAGGTCGTTCCACACCAACATCTTTTTCTCGCCCCCCAGGAGGGTGGTCCTGACTTTAACCGGCGAAAGCCAGTTGACGTTGATGTGGGCAATGATGTTCGAGGGAAAATAGACGGTGATAAATGCAACGTCCTCGCAGCCGTTCAAGTGTTGCGCGCCCGTGGCCACCAGCGCCTCTGGTCTTTGCTTGATGAGGTAATCCATGATGGAGAGATCGTGAGGCGCCAAGTCCCAGATCACATTGACGTCGTGTTGAAAAAGTCCCAGATTGACTCGCGTCGAATCGTAGTAGTAGAGCCCGCCTAAGGCATCCTCGTCGATGAGCTGGCGGATTTTTTTCACCGCCCCCGTATAGAGGAACGTATGATCGACCATGATCTTGAGATTCTTCTTTTCTGCCAACTCAATCAACTGTTCAGCTTGCGCCACGGTGGAAGTGAACGGCTTTTCCACGAACACGTGCTTCCCGTTCTCGAGGGCCTTTTGGGTCAGTTCAAAATGGGTCCAGACAGGCGTGATAACTGCAACTGCATCGACTTCGGGCGAGGTCAGAACATCGCAAGGGTTGGTGGAAACATGTGCGCTGGGGTAAGCCTGCCGGGCGCGCTTGGCCATTGCAGGGTCCGTATCGCAAATGCTGACGACCTCACATCCGGGGATACTACTGAAGTTTCTTGCCACGTTGGGGCCCCAGTATCCGAAGCCCAGAACGCCGATTCGAATCATAGATGTCACAGTTGCGCTCCTCGAAGCTGCGAAAGGTATGGCGCTGGTTTAGAGAGCGCCCTCTCCAGAGAGGACGGCTAGCGGAGTCTTTAGCAGAATCCAAACGTCTAACCAAAGCGACCACGTCTTCGCGTACTTCAGATCCAGGCGAACCATCTCGTCGAAAGTAGTCCTGCTTCTCCCGTTGACCTGCCACAAGCCCGTGATGCCGGGCTTGACCTCCAACAAACGGCGCCGATGCCAGATGTCATAGCACTCCAGCTCGTAGGGAATAGGAGGTCGTGGTCCAACCAGGGACATATCTCCCTTCAGGACATTCCACAACTGGGGAAGCTCATCCAAGCTCGACTTTCGGAGCAGCTTTCCCAGAGGAGTGATCCTGGGGTCTTCCTTGAGCTTGAAAACTTGATCCTTCTTCTGCCCTCCGGCGTTGGAGTCGACTTCACCCGCTATTAACTTTCGGACGTATTCTTTGTGGATGGTCGGATCGTTCACGGCATGCATCGATCGGAATTTGACCATGTCGAAGTTGGCGCCATACTGGCCCACTCGCTTCTGCCGGAACACGACGCCCCCTTTTGAGGTCAGCTTGATGAGGAGGCCAATCAGAACGAATACGGGAGAGAGAATTGCCAAACCCGCCGCGCTTCCTACAATGTCGATGGCTCTTTTCAAAGCCTGAGGAAGACTCTTGGCGCGGCCATTCGTAAACTGCTCGGGATATAACGCACCATTTATCTTTTGGCCTGGGTCACCGAGGTCCCAATCCTCGGGGAAGAAGTTCAAAGATATGTCAATCCATTTAAGCTGCTCCGGGTCCAGGTGAAGGCTCAAAGCGGCTCTGATCCTCGATAAGGTGGTCGCCCCTACTGCGCTTTTGTTGCTCTCGCCCAGCTCGGTGAAGAGAACGCCGAGGATGCAGTCCTTCTTGTACCAGCCATTTACATCCGTCTCGCGTGTTATAGAAGAGACAGCCGACGCAATCTTCTGGAGAGTTGGTGTCCCCCCATTCCGTCGCGACAATTCACGCATATCCAGAAGCATCAGCAACAATAACTTTCGCGAGCGCTCCGCCCGCTTTCGTTCCAAGCATAAAATCCTGGCGAACGATTCTTCGCCCACCAGGCCGTTGCCCGGATGCCCGTGTAAGCCCTCAGGCGAAGCGGATGGCTTCAGAAACCCTGGCAAGCCTGCTTCACGCTTGAATAGCAGGTTCCCCATGCTTATGTTCCTCGATGATTGCTTTATGTTGTTTCTTGTAATGCGAACGATCACTACCGTTTCCCGACTTGCCGTTCCCCGACCCTCGAAGTGCAGGCGCTTCTGGCGGGATCTCATAGCCGGGAGGTTGGCCGGGAATCGCCGGCAGCGATTCCGTTCCTTCAGAGCGGCCGTTCCCATTGCGTCCGGCCAATCGTGCTTGTTGCATTTTCTGGAGTAACGTCCGATAGCCAATCCGCAGAGCTCGCGCCGTATGCCTCCGGTTCCACTGGTGAGCCTGCAAGGCTTCCAGGATGATCTTCCGCTCGCAGTCCTGGGCGGCTTGGCGAACCAATTTCTTCAAAGAGAAAGGACCAGGGTCTGAGATCTGGGTGTCGAAGGAGCTTGAGGCGACTTCCATCAGATCAGCAGTGATGGCATCCTCCGTACCCAGAATGACGTATCGCTTGATCAGGTTTTCCAGTTGACGAATATTTCCAGGCCATTCGTAATTTTCTAGAACCCGCATGAGTCCGGGCGAAAGGGGTTTCAGTTTGCAGTTGAACCCCGCACTCTGCGTCTCCAGGAAATACTCCACCAGGTCACGAATGTCTTCCCTGCGCTCCCTCAGCGGCGGAACGCACACTGAAGCCACGTTAATGCGATAAAAGAGGTCCCGTCTGAAGGTGCCCGCTTGAGCTTCCTGATCGAGTCTTCGGTTTGTGGCGCAGATCACACGCAACTCCACTCGCTTATCGACCTGCCCGCCGATGCGAGAGAACTGACCATCCTGGAGAAGCTGCAACAACTTGGCCTGAAGCCCAAGATCGAGCTCACCGATTTCATCCAAGAACAGTGTGCCGCCCTGGGCCAGCTCCACGCGCCCGGGTTTGGAGCCGTACGCCCCCGTAAAAGCTCCCCTTTCGTATCCGAACAACTCGCTTTCCAGTAGCGTTCCTGGAATGGCTGGGCAACTGACCTTGACCAGTGCCCCCTTGGCCCAGGGGGAGCGATCGTGCAGCAACATCGCCAGGATTTCTTTACCCGTCCCGCTTTCTCCCTGAATCAGGATGGTAAGATTATGACCCTGGAGCTTTTCCACGGCTTCGCGCACCCTTTGCATCTTGGGTGAGCGGCCGAAGATGACTGAATCGGGAGGCAAGCCTCTGTCGCGAGAAATAATCAGCGGTTGTATGGGGCCGATATACGCCATTCTTATTTACCTAGGAGGATCGTACTGAACTGTTTGCGGTACCCGAAATTACGATCGGGACGTGCACGAGACGTGCAAGAATGAAGGCGTGAGGAGTTCTGACTTGCTCCTTCCTACCTTTTTTTGCCGTTACTGCCCGCTGTTCTTGCCTTTCTCTCGTAGTAATAGTGGTATCCGTAGGTCAGCCGAGCATCCACTCGATTGAGTACCACTCCCAGGAAAGACTTCCCCCGGAACTCCGAATAGGCTTTCTGAGCCAGATCGAAAGGCGTCTCCCCCGCTCTAATGACAACCAGTACTCCGTCGCAGAGCTCGGCTATCACCTTTGCGTCGGGAACCAGAACGACGGGAGGTGCGTCGATGATGATCCAGTCAAATGCGGAAGCCACACGCTGGAGCAGCACTCTTAGCTTTCCATTTTCGAGGAGTTCAGTGGGATTCGAAACCGTTCTTCCGCTAGGAATGAAAAAGAAATTGGGCTGTGAGCCTCGCTTGATGATCGCAAACTCGTCTGCGTTGCCGCTCAAGTAATCAGAAAGCCCGGGAGCCAGGGGCGCACCCAGCGCCAGATGCAAGTGAGAAGCCCGAAGGTCGCCGTCGACCAACAGTATTTGTCGTTCCTGCTGCCAGAAAACGGCTTGGGCCAGGTTGGCCGCCACAAACGTCTTCCCTTCCTCAGGCAACGCGCTGGTGATCAACAGCTTTTGTAGGCGTTGTCGCTCTCGAACCAGATTCAGGCGGGCTCGGAGGGCGCGAAACTCCTCTCGACCAGGCCCGCTTGGCTGCCCATCGAAGCGAATCATCGATCGCGGATCGGGAGACCATCGGCTTTGGACGCAACGCTCCATCAATGCCTGCCGCAGGCCTGTCCCTTCCGCGGCTTCAGTATCTGAAACCACGGCTGGAGGGACACCGCCCACGGCAATGGACGAAGGCTCGGAGGAGCGGATGACAGTCCGCTCGTTGCTTTCGGTTGTGTTGGCTCGAGTATCCACGGCTTTGTTGCTCGTTTCGTCCCCGCGGGCCTTTGTGGGAGCGTTAATTCGGTCCATGAACTTCCTTCCTAGTGCATCGAAAGCTTGGCGGCGACGAACACATTCTCAGCGGACAGGCCGATCAGCAATCGAATGAGTGTGAATCCGGTTGTCGATCGCATGTCTTACGCAACGATTCCGCGAGCCGGGTCAGAAAAGTTTTGTCGGTGGAACGGGTTTTAGGCCGTTATTGAACACCGGAAATACCCAGTGGGGTCTTTTGTCCGATTCTGCCCTTGTCTTGGCCTTTGGGGACTTGTCTTCCGTTGGTTGCCATTTCGATTAGCGGAATGAGGGCGAAGGGGGGCACACCCAGGTAAAACTCGATGTCGATCTCCGTGCGGACTCGCTTGTCAGTCTGTTCCGCGATTAAAGCCAGACCCAACCCCAGCGCGAGCCCAAGCCCCAAACCTCCCAATGCGAATAAAGGCTTGTTTGGAAATGAGGGCTTTACCGGCAAATCCGCCGGATCCATCACGCGAAGCTGTCCGCCCTCCTGGCGACGCTGCAGGTCGGTCGCCATGCCCGACTGATCTCTCTTGCCCAGCAGATCGTTGTAGAATTGAAGCGCTGATTCGTGATCGCGAGTAATTTCCTTGTATTCCTGCTCCACGACGGGGCTCATTTGCAGCCGCGCCTCGTATTGTTTGATGCTATCGGTTATCCGCTTTTGCTCGCGCCCACTGGCTATTATCGCCTCGTCGTAGGAATGCGCCTGGGCCCGCAGCTGCAGAATCTCGGGCGGCTCAGGCTCGGTACTCTTCTCCACCTTTTCGGTGGGTTTGGGCTTGGGCCGAGCGGTCGCCTCACGAATCTGTTTCTGAAGATCGTCAATCTCAGCCTGTACTGAGATGACTTCCGGGTGGTCATCCGTGTAACGTGCCTTCAAGCTGACAAGATAGTTTTGTAAATCCGAAAGGCGTTTCGCGAGAGGATCGGGATCAGTAACCTGTCCGGGAGTAACGCCCGCCTTCATCGCCCTGTTAATCTCCCAAGCCTGAACTTGCTGCTCGATGACCGAGTCGGTGTACGCCTTGTCCTGTTGCGCCCGATTCAGCGCCTGGGTGACGGCCGTGAGTTGGCTTTGAAGGGTGGTCAAGAGCGTCAAACTCGTTTGCATCTGATCGGGGAGCATCCCGGTGTATTTGCGCTTGAATGCTGCCAGCTTGGCATCCTGTTGATCGAGGTTCCGCTTGGCATCGTCCAATTGACTCTGAAGAAAGCTCGTGGTTCCCTGAGCCGTATGCTCACGTTGGCGGAGATCTTCATCAACAAACATCGAGACGACATCCGCGCAGACTTGCTGCGCGACCCGAGGATCATCAAGGGTTACGTCGATCTGAAAGCCAGGCACTATTTCCTCGCGAGACCGGACAATCGGTTTGATGGGAGTCAGTTCGATGGCCTTTTGCAGCATGGCCACCAACTCCTCCATCGTCTTGCGAGGTGCCTGGTCCTTGAACAGGCCGTAGCGCTCCACCAGCGGCTGGAGACGAGTGCGGCTGAGAGTCTGTTCCTGGATGTTCTCCACTCGTTGATTCAAGTCTTCGGTGATCACTGGCTTGACATAGGAGTCCGGCACCCGCTGAGGCTCAATCAAGAGGAGGGAATGAGAAGTATAACGGCTGTGAAATAGAAGTGAAACACCGTAACCGATCGCTGGCCCGAAAAGTGTGGGGAGAAGGATCAGAAGCCATCGCCGGCGCAACATGGCCCCGTAATCTCCGGGCGTGAATGGTCGATGTTTGCTCATCGAATTCCTTGTCCTTTTTGGATCAACCCTTGGTCAGCGACGCCAGCGCCTCGCGAACTTCGCTGGCGTTGCTGAAATTGGGATTCAGCTTGAGAACGCGCTCCAGATGTTGGATGGCGTCCACACGATCCTGCTTCATTTGGTAGGCCATGCCGATGTGGTAGTTAAAGTCGGGATTATCGGGAGCTCTCTTCAGAGCTTCTTTGAGCAGGTCGATCGCCGAATCGTACTGCCCCTTTTTGAAATAAGCCCACGCCACGGTGTCAGCGACATTGGCAGAATCCGGCATGGCCCGTCGTGCGTCCTGCGCGAGCGAAAGCGCAACGTCCAGATTGCCACCTCGGAACAGCATTAGATAGGCCAGATTGTTTTCAGCCAAAGCGTAATCCGGCTGCACCTGTAAAGCCTTCCGATAAAGCTCCTCAGCTTTCTGCCAATTGCCGCGCTGGTCCTCCAGGATGGCGAGCACAACGTAGCTTGGAAGGTAAGAAGGATTAGTTTGAATGGAACGCTGACAACTGGCGATCGCTCGATCCTGCGCTCCCTGGAGTGCCTGGGCGTGGGCGAGCAGGACGAAAGCGCTCATGTTGTTGTGGTTCAGGTCCACCGCTTTCTGGAGTGCCGCTTCCGCGCTCGCAAACTCTTTCTGGTCCGTCAGCAACCCGCCCAAGAGCAGGTAATAGTCGCTGTTGTTTGGAACCTTCGCGATTTGTTCGTTGACGCGGCGAATGGCCTTTCCCGGATCCTTCTCCAACATATAAGTTCCAGCAAGGCCCCTCAGTGCTTCGACAAAGCTCGGGTCGTTCTCCAGAGCGGATTCATAGGATTTTTCAGCCTCTTTGAAGTGCCTTTCCGCGGTGAGCAATTGGCCCAATCGGGTGTAACCCAAGGGATGTTTCGGCGCCACTTCGATGGCCTTCTTCAGGTCCGCCTCAGCCCCTGGCAGGTCGTGACGCGAAGCAGCGACCACGGACCGGTACGCGTAGCCCACCGGCGAAGAGGGCAGCAGCTTAATCAAAGCCGCGGCGCTCGCTTCGAGCTGTTTGTAATCGCCGTCCTGCTGCGCTGCGGTGGCCAGATCCAACTGGGCTTCGACGAAATCAGGGCTGAGGCGCACTGCTTCGCGCCACTCGGCCTCCGCACGATCGCGCTTGGCAAGTTGATTGAAGGCTAGGCCAAGATAGTAATGCGCGGGGCTATTGTTTGGGTCGCCTTTAAGGGCTGTCTGAAGTGGCGCCATGGCGTCGTTCGCGTGGCGCTGAGCGATCAGAATCCGCCCCTTCAAGATGAGCCCGTCAACGTCTTTGGGATTCGACTTGATGATCTCCTCGCTGACCTTTGTGGCATCGACCAAATCGCCCTTTTCGATGAGGAGCTCAGCATATGTCTTCTTGACGCGCGCGTCGCTCGCGTATTGGTGGACGAGTGAGGCGTATTCGTTCAGACCTTTTTCTTTCTGCCCAGTCATCAGATAGTATTCGCCAAGCATTCGGTAGCCCGCGGGATCATCTTTCAGCACCCGCTTGGTCTCCTGTGCAGCTTGCTCCGCCTTGTCCTTCTGGCCCTGCACGAGGTAGAGACCGACGAGGTCCCAGTGAGGCGCGGCGTTCTTGGGCTCGAGCTCTATGCCGTGCCGGAATTGCTGCTCGGCTTCGGCAAAGCGGCGCTGACGAACGTAGAATTCGCCCAGGGCCGAGACCGGCCGGCCGGCCTTCGGGCTTGAGGAAATGGCCTTCCTGTAATCGGCTTCGGCCTCTGATGTCTGGTGGGCGCTTTCCTCCATTTGAGCGAGGTTGAGGAACTTCGGTGCGTCGGGGACAAGTTCCGCCGACTTCTTCATCTCGAGAAGCGCTTGGTCGAGGTGACCTTTCGCGGCGTTAATGTTGGCCATCAGCGCATGTGCGTCGGCGTTGTTGGGGTCATTGGCAAGCACCAGACTCGCTTTGTCCCGCGCATCGTCGTACTGGCGCGCTGCGAAAAGCAAATAACCCATGTCAACTTGGGCCTTCCAGTTGCGCGGCGTCAAGTTGAGGGTGCTGATCAACTCGCCGTAAGCTTGAGTCGTGAAGTTCAGCTTCAGATCACACTGGGCCAGCAAGTAGTGCGCGTCGGCATATCGAGGATCAATCCGCAAGGCGTTCCGAAGTTGGAGCGCGGCCTCGCGATACTTGCCTTTTTCGAAATAGCGCGTCGCGCTTTGATAGTACTTTTGCTTGCGCACATTGGGATCCCGCGAGCAGCTAGAGAGGAACCCCGCTGCCAGGGACAAAACTAACCAAAGTGCGAGTATTCTGCTCTTGCGCATGTTAGCCCTGTTTTGAAAAGTTATTCCGCGACAATGTGGTCGTTGAGATGCGAACAACAAGTTTTATGCTGATTCTGACTTGTTATTGCGGACTTTGCACGATACGGGTGAGAGACAGACGTTGCGCTCTTACAAGCTGGTCATGTTAACCGAAATATTTGAAATTTGAAGCGGGATGGCGTGGCGCCGCAACTCGGTCTGAGTTGCGGCGCAGCCAGGAGGTCAAGCACAATGAGGCTGGGGCGATTACCGTTACCCGTCGCCGCTCTCGGCTCGGCGGGCAGGATAGCGTGCGACGGCCCGTCTAAGCTAGGCTGAGAGCCTCTTGCGAAGCATCCCTACGCCAAGGAAAGTGCAACCCAACAACACAGGAATGGCTGGTTCTGTCCCGTAGAACTCTTGTCCCGTGCTGCCGGTTGGAGTGAACACGGTGAAGACTGGGAGAGTAGTATCGTTCGCGTGGCCGAGGGCGGCCAGGACCTCTTCCTGCGCAGTCAACCCGCCATACGTTGTTTTCGTGTACAAGTCGCTTTCGCCTTTGGTGGGATCGTTGCCATTTGCCCAAGCATCGTCTGTTATCGACCAGATCGCCCCCGAGAAGGCGCCCCACTGGCCTTTGGAGTTTGACGGGTCCAAAAAGATCTGTTCAACCAGCCAAGTGATCATGTTGTATTCTTGTAGCTGCTGGGTTATGCCAGTCACGTCCGGGTCCGTGATACTGCCCGGACTGAACTCGTCGCCGGTCGGGGGGTTGCTTGAGTTAACGTAAGCGCTCCAAGACATGCCGCCATGGATCGTGTGCAGGTAATCGTCACAGACGAAATTCGTCAAAGTTTTCGAGTTACCCACGAGGCCCCGATATATGCCAACATATGCGCCGTCGTATGTGTCATTAGACGGGTGACTCTCGAAAATGATAGTTGCTATTGTCGAAGCGAGAGCAGGCATCGCTAAGACAAACACAACAAATAGACTCAATAGTAGCAAGGTGATATGTAAAATCAATGGATTATAACAACATGAGGACTACTTGGTTGCAGAAATCTGCACATTTTGTGCACGAATCACCGTCATCCGAATTCTCGCGGTTCCAAGATCTCCAGTTTAGCCGGCCACGTTTCGACGCCTGCCCACTCGGCTCGGTGTCGTAGGCGTACCATTTCTTGGTCAGGCAAGTGCGCAACCAACGGGACCGACGCTGCCAGCTTGCATCGGCCAGCCTGAAACAGTGCATTGCGCAGCGTCCCTAGCCGCACGCTCGACAGTGCATACGTCGACCTCCACGGCAACGGACTTCTGCAACATTTCCACCGACAGGACCAGGCGGAATGTCCCCTTCTTGCGGACTAGTATGCCTTCCATTCCTTCCAGCGGTCCGGACGCGATCCGAACCCAGTCTCCACAGTTGAGGAACGGGTGGGGCTCGAGCCGCAATGAGCTCGCAATCAATCGTCGCACAGCATCGATTTCCTCTTGTGGGATAACCGCCACCCGTTCCCCCAAGCTCACTAACCAGTAAACGCCCGGCGTCATCACGATCTGCAACATACCGTCAAGCCCGCCTCGAATGAAAACGTAACTCGGGAAAAGAGGCAGGGAGATTTCCTTTCGCCGATCCTTCCACTGCCGAGTGCTGGTGTATTGGGGAAGAAAGATTTCAAATCCTTTTCGCGACAGAATATCTGCCACGGCCTTTTCATGTTGATGACGAGTGTAAATCGCATGCCAGCTCGGCATCGCATCCAACCTTATGGAATGGCTCAGTTGATCATCCATCGAAATCAAGCTCGTTCCTCTCAGCTTTACACCCTCAAGCCGCCACCCGCCTTCGAATCGACCACAGGCGCTCGGCAAGAGAAAGAATGAGGCCTAGTTTGGGTCGGCCGGCAACATCTTCCCCAACCATGAACCGTTCCTGCTCTTGTGTCCCCGCGCGATGCGGTAACCTTTTATGGCGACAGCGAGAGCCCGCAAACTCTCAGAACTTGGAGATTGCTCAGAACGAACAACCGTAGCCAGGCAAACAATCTCACCTGCGGCTTCACCACGGACCACCACGGGAAGTTCGAGCCTCATCTCAATCTCCGTTTTTGCCGTCAAAGGGCTGGTCGTCCGAAAAAGCACCCCAGACTCGCTGATATTGACCGTCGTTCCCTCAAGCCATGTGGGACCTTGCAACATGCGAAATCGGACGGGGAGGTGCACCGAGAACCGTTCTGCCCGGACCGGAACTTTGACTGGCCTGCCCGGTGGAGGCGCAGACATCTTCTTGGCCGAACGGCGATCCATCTCTTTGCTGGTGTTCGTGGTGATCTCCAGAGACTGACCGTCGCGCGGCCGAATGCGATCGAGAAAAAATGTAAAGCTCCGCTCTGTGACTTACAGGCTCCTTTTCCTGTAAGCCCAGAATTCAATCTGTCAGCGGAAAACCCTCACGATGGCCTTCCCCAATAGTCAAGCTGCAATGCCGGGGAAGCCACCCGTGTCCTTGCCAGCCACGTCTCACTGCCGAAACTCAGAGCCGCATAAATCGATCCGTTACTTCTTGCTCGTCCCAACCAGGCCAACCTGCCCGCACCGCGCGTACACCAACAATCGCGGCTCACGGCCGGACAAACCGATAGTTCGAAATCGCCGCTGCCAGAGCCGGTTGACTCCCTCCATTTCCAAGCCGGCGAGACCTCACGACTGTGGCTTTGCACAGGACTTGCGCGGCACGCTGTCCGATGAGTCGATCCGGCAGTACCAAACTCAATTCCAGGAGAGTGTCAGCCTCTGCAAATGCCTCACCGCGAAACAGCACCCCTGAGCAACTAATGTTCTCGATGGTGCCATTCGACCAATTGCTGTCGCCGTTGACTCGATAGCGCACTGGGAGTCGAAGCTCAAAACGCCGAGCGCGCACCTTTCGGGTCAATGGGACACCGCCTTGCGAACGTCGCATCGCGCCCTCGGACCGTAGCTGGGTGTTCTGGAGTCTCATATCGCTTCGGCGATTCGCGTGGGCCAATTCCCACTTGGTCTATGGAGCTAGTTCACAGCGCGCCTACACCCGACCTGCAACTCTTTTTCGAAAATCCGCTTTCAATCGATCTTTGCCCGCTTCTCTCGGATTGATAGCCCTTTTTTTTTGCCAATAATGCTTACAGGATATGCAGGGCGCAGAAACATGGCAATGGCCCGATGGTGCTATTCCGATAGCACTCCCGAGTGCCATAGACGTAGCACCTTCGTGCTATGCGATGCTCGCCCAAAAACAGAGGGAGATTCATTCGTCTGGCGAAGAACCTGGGAACGTGTCACTGGGGGAGAACGCGATTTCTAGCCTAGTTATCTAACCTGCCCCTGCTTTCGTTCGGGGCGCTCGAGTGTTGTCTTTACCGGGGAAATGTCAGGCAGGCTCCTAGCTTGCGGCGTCGATCAGCCGATGGTCGATGGCGAAAAGGACCAGCTCCAGGCGATTGGAGACACCCAACTTGTCGAAGATGTTTGTGAGATGGTGCTTGACGGTTTGCTCGCTGATACCGCATTTCTGGGCCAGGTCCTTGTTGGTGTAGCCCGACACAACTAGCGCGATCACCTGTCGTTCGCGTTGAGTAAGGCCGAAGTCCTGCTCGCCTGGCGCTTTTTCTTTGCGAGGCATAAATTCGAGGAGAGCGTGGACGAGGTCCGAAACACTTTCGTGGCCAACCCAATACTGACCCGCCATGACGGCACGGATGCTCTTGACCAGCACATCCTGGGGTGAGTGCTTTAATACGATTCCGAACGCCCCTAATTGAAGAGCTTCGATGACTTGGGCCTTTTCGATGGCCACGGTCAGAACCATGGTGCGCATCCGCAGCGCGAGTTTGTTCAGTTCGCGGAGCACCTCCAAACCCGAGAGCTTGGGCATGGAGAGATCAAGCAGGAGGAGTTCCGGCCTAAGGTGTCGCGCCAGCTTGATCGCCTCCACGCCATCCAAAGCCTCACCGACAACCTGGAAGTCCTCTTGAGACTCAAGCAGCTTGCGCAATCCCATCCGAAATATTGGGTGGTCATCAGCAATCAGAATGCGAAGCGGTTCACGGCGCTCATCCATATACCATGTGCGGCACCGATATTTCTAGGCGCGCTCCAGACCCCGGGAGTGATTCCACTGCAAGTTCGCCCCCTATCATACGCACACGTTCCTTGATAATCAAGGGGCCTCGACCAGCGGCGTCGAGTTCCTGGAGAGTGAGGCGGCCCGTGAATTCGAAGCCGCGGCCGTCATCTTGAACGAGCAGCGTCCAGTAACCGTTTTCACGGCCGAAGCGCACCACCACATGCTTGGCTCTGCTGTGTTTCCGAACGTTCACGAGCGCTTCTCGCAAGATGGAAGCCAATTCGGAGCACACGCTAGGGGGAAGGTAAACTTCTTGAGGCGGGGGGATAAAACTGACCGAGATTCCAAAATCCTGACCGAATTTGGCCACCATCTCAGCCATCCAGTTCAAAAGGCGGGCAGGCTCAATTTCGAGCGGTTTGATTTCCAGCATTTTCAGCCGCAGATCCTCGATCTCTTTTTCGAGAAGTTCTCTGACCACACCAACCTCCTTGAGGAGAATTGAGGGGTCAGTTGTGGCTTGCCTTCGCGCGACATCAATTATCATTTCCATCCCGATAAGCGACTGAATGGTTCCATCATGCAGCTCCCGGGCAATACGAGTTCGCTCGGCAGCTCGGGCTCGCGATCGCAAGCGCTTGAGAAGGTACGTGTTGTAAATGACGGGGCCGACTTCGCGAACCAAAGCCTCTAGGAACCCCGAATCTCGCCTGTGATTCGCGCTTTCTCTGGGGTTACAAACCACCAGGCGGCCCAGCCACTCGCCGCGCAATGAAAATGAAACGGCGAGGAGTGACGCAAAGCGTAGAGAGACTGCATGCCGCTCGCTTACAAGCTCCATATGACAAGGCGCACGGCGGGGCTCGCTTGGCCCGAACAAGGGCCCTGAAGGAAGGAGCGCGAGACTCGGCGAACTGTCGATCTTGAGATTCTGCGCCGACAAGGGATAGGCAAAGTACGCCTTTCGCTCCACACCCGCAAGCTTCGAGAACCGAACGGGCTCTTCTGTAGTCACATGCGACCGCCGTACTTCCCACAGAAAGGCCCGATCTCCCTCGGTTTCTTGCAGCGCGAACTTGATCTGATCTGCGTCGAAATGGGCCCGAATGGCGCTTAGAGTGCGGTCTATCGCCTCTTTCACGCCGCACTCAGGCATGGCATTGCCGAGGAGCCGGCGGATGACGAACGCACCCCTGCGTCGTCGTTTCTCGTCCTCCATGAGATATCCGATGAAGGCGCTCGCCAGGAGAAGTACGAAGCACAAAACAATTACAACGCTCCCGCCGGTCAGGAAACGAGTGTGATTCGTCGAACCGGTGGCAATCGACTCAAGGCATAGAAGAACCGAGCACGCTCCTGCGGTGAGAACGCTGCCTTTCAGGCCCCATCGATATGCGGCGGAAAAGACCACAAATAGATAAAGACCGAGAAATGGGCTATGCGTTCCTCCAGTTATCCCGGAAATCAGAGAGACCAGCACCACACTCACAGCTTGCAAGCCCACCAGCAGGAGTGCGCCACGAGGTTTTCCAACCTCGACCAGCGCGTAATTAATTATGCTGTAAGTAAGAAACGCTAAAATCAGGAGCCAGGAGAGGCTGACGCGGCTACCGAGATACCGTGGCTCGAAGTAGGCAACAACTACACATCCGACCGCCAGAACAATGCGCGCGATTGAAAGGTATCCTTCGCGTTCCCAGCCGTCTGCGGAGAGGTTGTCGAATCGGTCGTTGGACATGATCAGGTCAGACACGAACATCTAACTGAGAGGCTGGCAGCTGCGGGCAGTCGCGGCTAGGCGCCTCACATCCTAAACCGCTTGAGTCGCTATGGCTCAGACGAGGCCTCGATACGCCATTCCTGAGGCAGTGCCTAGGCCACTTCAGTGCGGCTCAAGAATGTGATCACCTCTCCCTCACTGATGCACACTGCTTGAGCAATTAGCGTTCCACTTCGGCCACCTGGAATAACGATTCTGGCCGGTTCATCCGTTTCGCGTTAAATGACTAACCCGCTTGGTCTTATTCCCCAAAATTGAGGGCAGAATCGGAAAGAACGCCTTTCTCCGAACAGTCCACCAGGGAAAACTACTTCACAATAGTGGAAGAAACATGCTCCTGTGTTGTACCATAAGTGTCAACACCTGTTATTGTACGGAAAACGTTTCTCCGACCCGGACAAAACCGACTGTGCATGAGCCTTTTCAATCTTCGACTCTGACCCTAGCCCGTCGCTCGGCGAGAAGTAATTAGAAATGGGTGAAAGCAATCTGAATTTGCGATGAATGGGCAGCCGCGAGGACTGTCAGGCGAGCCTGGGATGAGTTGGCCGTGAGCATCGAGGGTAGGAAGAAAGCCTCAGACCGGCACTGGGCCGGGCCTGTTCCATTTGACTGTCAGCCCGAGACGGAACTATTGATTCTAGTATTCCTCTTCGAAGCTAGCTTCGAAAACAGAAAACCGGGCTTCTCAGCCCGGCTCGGTGTACCACTACAGCCTATCGAAGGAAATCACAAGAAGACTTACGAGTCATTCCGCGTTCCTAAGCGGCGACGGAACGCCCCGCCCACCCCAAGAAGGGTCAATCCCAGCAAAGGCACGATCCCAGGCTCAGAAGCAGTGGTGAGCTGGAGGTTATCGATGCCGATGGTGGCAGGCCAGTCGATGAAATCGAGCTCGTTGACGTTACTGATGCTCCCAGACCAGTGCCCGATATACTGGGGAGCGTACTCCGTGCCGGACTTGCTATTCGGCGAGTGTGTGGCGTTGCCGTTGGTAGTCCCGGGCGTCACTCCGTAAGTGGTAAAAACGTTCTTACCCCCCGCCCAGAACTCCAGATCGGGCTGGTTCGGGTAGATGCCCTGATTATTTGGATTGCCACCGCAATCCCGTTTGTCAAGCTTACTGCAAGTCCCGTCAGGAAACACCTCATAGTCGAAACTGACAGAGCTAATCTTGAGCCCTTGAAACACTAGGCTGATCTCGTTGGAAATCTGTTGGCTCTGGTCGTTAGTGTTGGCTATGAACGTGTCGTAGCCGGAGTTCAGGGTCGAGTTCCAGTTACTGGCAGTGGCGGCATCCGAGGTGCCGAGGGTAAGCGATGTGCTGGCTTTCGTCTTCCCAGGCCCGGTGACGTGACCGTCGCCGTTATATTTTTGGTCAGCCACTGCGCCCGTCACGGTGACGCAATTCTTGCAGCCGAGCACGCCGTCCATATAAGTCTGAATGGCGCTGCTCGTGGCGCCGCTCGACAGCGCGTTGAAGTCGAACGTGACAGTCTTGGCATTGGCTGACATTCCCGCGCCGAACGCCAACACAAGCGCAGTCAGCGCCGCAACCATCGCGCTTTTCCTCAAAAAACCTACGTCGAGTCTTTCATGCACTGTGGTGCCTCCAGATGTGCTGGACATGCGCCCCAATAACTTCGGCGCGCACATGATCCTGTGAATTCTCCTGCGCCTCACCGACGGCAGACTGCGTCCTTCGCAAGACGCCTGCCAAACCCGGGGCAGGCGCCACCCCTGAAAAGCACCAAGCACGCAACATGCCAAACGATATCAAGTTCGCATACTCTTTGTAATCCAAATGATTAGAATAAATTAGGAACTTCGGACTGCGAAGGGCGCTAGCCCAGAACCCAGTTGAGGTGCAAAGGTTTGCGCTTTTTGTGCCGAGGTTAAGGTTAGTGTTGTGTCCCTCAAGAACCTTCACAACTCCAAGTCGGGCAGGCACGAAGCACCGGCCTTCAACCCGGCATGCCACCCTACGGGGTGGCGCCACGTCCGTAAACCCACTTGAGACACATCACACTCGGGAAGTCGTGAACTTCGCCTGAGCTTCGGCGAGGCAAGTGTCCAACGTTCGGGCCAGGGTCTTGACGTGCGGTTCCCTAAACAAATCGCTGTGCCCGCACGGTACGGAATGGATATCGAGTTCACCTGACACTACCTCGCCCCAGCCCAATCGGCGATCCGAGTAGACTGCTCCCACACCCAAATCCGCAGAGATTAACACTACTCGGGCCGGGCAGCGCCCAGGGTGGTAATGACACATAGCGTAAAATTCCATACTGTCGAAATCCCGAAATCGGCTGGGAATGTGGCCCGTGGTATACAACAGGAGCTTATATAGAATCTGCCATGTCTGAAGCTTCCATACTATTATCCTCGTTTCTAGCAGATCCCGAAGATAGGCCAGCCGTTTCGCAGCTCTCGCCCGGCGGAAGTTCTTGAGATGAAATCCGATCCTTTTGAAGAGACGATGCCGTTTCAATTCCGGCGCCCTTGGATCGTTTGCCAGTGGATTGGGGTTCTCGGCATCGAACAAAACCAAAAGGGCGACCTCTCCACCCTCATTCAGCAGTTGCCTGGCCGTTTCATAGGCAAGCACTCCGTCGGCACACCAGCCCCCAAGAAAGTACGGCCCCTTGGGTTGTATTTCGCGCAGTTTTCTGACAAGAACCGCAGCCATGTCTTCGAGCTTGAACGGCACTGGCAGGGAGTTGGTCTCGTTGCGTGACAGGCCAAGGCTGAGGAAGGGCTGGTGCACACCCAGTTCCTGCGCCAATGAGCGGAAAAGAGGTCCAGCGCCGACACAGAAAAAGGGGGGCCGAGAGCCGAAGGGCTGAATTGGGACGATACCGGGAATCTCCTCTGGGCTGCAAGGCTGAGAAAGCAGCGCCGCCAGATCCTGAATCGCAGGGGCGCGAAAAACTGAGGCTAGTGACAGAGTCTTGCCGAATTCCTTTTCCACTTGCGACAACAGCCTTGTGGCCAGGAGCGAGTGCCCGCCCAAATCGAAGAAGTTGTCGTAGATGCCGACACGGTCAAGGCGAAGGAGTTGGCACCAAATCCGCGCCAGCTTCTCTTCTAACTCCGTCCGCGGCGCCACGAAGGCCGCTCCCACCTCCGGCCTCGACTCGCCCGGCGCCGGCAGCGCCCGCCGGTCTGCCTTCCCGCTCGCTGTCAGCGGCATGGCTTCCAAAAACTCGAATCGCGACGGGAGCATGTACTCGGGCAGGCTGCGCCCCAGAAAACTCCGTAACCCCTCCGTGGTGGGCGCTGCCCCCGCCCTCCCAACGATATACGCCACCAGCCGCTTCTGCCCTGGCTCGTCCTCACGCAACACCACCGCTGCCGTCTTCACATCCGCATGGCGCTCGAGGCCGGCCTCGATCTCTCCCAGCTCGACGCGAAAGCCGCGAATCTTCACCTGATTGTCGAGCCGACCCAGGAACTCGATATTCCCGTCGGGCAAGTAGCGAGCCACATCGCCGCTGCGATACAGCCGCGCTCCCGGGTGTTGGCGGAAGGGATCGGGGATAAACTTCTCGGCGGTGAGTTCCGGCTGGTTCAAGTATCCTCGTGCCAAGCCATCGCCCCCGATGTAAAGTTCGCCCACTACCCCGATCGGCACCGGCTGCATGCGGCCGTCCAGGATATAAACCTGCGTGTTGGCGATAGGCCGTCCAATCGGAATCGAAGGGCCAGGGGTGTCCTTCATCGCGCGTATTGCGTAACAACAACTGAACGTCGTGCACTCTGTCGGCCCATACCCGTTCATCAACCGTGTAGCCGGCAGCAAGCGAAGGGCGCGGCCGACGTGGGGCACGGAAAGGGCCTCACCTCCCACCAGCAATTGTTGAACGCTCGATAGGGCTTGAGGGGCTTCATCCATTACAGCATTGAACAGCGAGGCTGTCAGCCAGAGCGTGGTCACACCCTGCCTTTTCAATTCGCTTTCCAAGTCTTCAGGCGTTGGTACCCTCGTCGGAAATAGAACGCAGCGTCCTCCATGTAGGAGCGCACCCCAAATCTCGAATGTGCAAGCATCGAACGAAATTGGCGATAACTGCAAAAGGACCTCAGATTCACCCAAACGAACATAATCTGTACCCACCAAGAGCCGCACGATGCCTCGATGGACAACCTCGACCCCCTTGGGCCTGCCGGTGGAACCCGATGTGTACATGATGTATGCCAGACTCTCAAGCGTTGCGCTGGCCGAGGGGCTGGGCAGGTCCTCATGTCCAGTCGATTCAAGGAACTCGTCAAGGAGGAAGATCGGCGCCTTCGTGGCGGGCAGTTGATCTTTCAGTGACTCTTGGGTCAGAACCACTTGTACCCCGGCATCCTCCAGCATGAAGGCGAGGCGTTCTTTGGGATACGCTGCGTCTAGCGGGACATAAGCCCCGCCTGCTTTGAGGGTGCCCAACATGCCGATCACCATCTCTAAGTCACGCTCCAAACAAATTCCGACTCGCGTTTCCAGCCTTACGCCCAGCCGCTGAAGCTGATGGGCCAGCCGATTGGCCCGTCGATTTAATTCTCCGTATGTGAGATGCTGGTCCCTGAAAGTTAATGCGACAGCACTGGGCGCCCTTTGCGCCTGTTCTTCGAACAACTCATGAACACACCGTTGGGGGTATTCCCTCCGGGTGTCGTTCCAATCCACAAGCAATTTGTGGCGTTCAGTCTCGGGCAAAACGGGCAGAGTAGAGATGCGCTGGCCAGGATCCTGGCCGGCCGATGCGAGCAAGGTTGAGTAATGCTCAATCAACCGACTGATGGTCTCTCCCTCGAACAGTTCCGTGCTGTATTCAAGCCAGCCTCTGACGCGGCCTTCTGACTCCTCCAAGGAAACCGTCATGTCGAACTTCGCTGTGCCCGTATCGACTTCAAGTGGCCGTATGCCCATCCCAGCTACTGGAGATTTGTCAGCCGGCGCGTTCTGGAGCACGAACATCACTTGAAACAGCGGAGTTTGGTTCAAGCTTCGCTCTGGTTGCAACGCCTGCACAAGTTTCTCGAAAGGCAAATCCTGGTGCGCATACGCCTCCAACGCCACCTCTCGTGCCCGCCTCAACAGCTCCCGAAAACTCGGGTCCCCCGATAGGTCCGTCCGCAAGACCAGCGTGTTAACAAAGAACCCGATCAGCCCTTCCGTCTCCGCTCGGGTCCGATTGGCGATCGGCGTCCCCACACACAGGTCCGTCTGCCCCGTGTAGCGGTACAGCAGAACCAGAAAGGCGGCCAACAAGGTCATGAACAGGCTCGCCCCTTCCTGCTTGCCCAGCTCTGCCAACGACGCCGTCAGGCTCTCCGACAAGACCACCGCCTGGCGCGCCCCCGAGCGCGTAGGCTGGCTCGGCCGGGGGTGGTCCGTCCACAGTTGCAGCACCGCCGGAGCTCCCCTCAGCCGTTCCCGCCAATAGCCCAGTTGTTTCTCCAGCACTTCCCCTTGCAACCATTCCCGTTGCCATTGGGCAAAGTCCCTGTACTGAATGGGCAGGTCAGGAAGGCGCGCAGGTTGCCCATTGCGAAAGGCTTCGTACAAGGCACCCAGTTCGCGAAGCAGCACCCCCATCGACCACCCGTCGGTGGCGATGTGGTGGATGACCAGCAACAACCGATACTCGTCCTCATCCACCTGGAGCAGCGTGGCGCGCAGCATCAGGTCGCGGCTCAGGTCGAAGGGGCGTCGGGCTTCTTCCTCCAGTCGCCGCCCCAGTTCGTTCGGGTCTGGGGAGGGACCACGAAGATCGATGACCTCACAGGGGACCGTGCGAGGCGGGGTGACAACCTGCATCGGTACCCCCTCGAGGTTCTGGAAGACAGTGCGGAGAGACTCGTGGCGGGCGACGAGTGCGTCCAAAGCCTTCCGCAAGGCGTGGAGGTTCAGGGGGCCCTTCCACTCGATCGCTTCGGCAATGTTGTATACCGGCTTCTGAGGCTCCAATTGGTCGAGGAACCATAGCCGCTCCTGAGCGAAAGACAGCGGGGACGGAGCCGTGCCGCCTCGGCGTGGAATGTTCTGTGCGCCCGAGCCTTCAGCGACCCTCCGTCTTAACCGTGCTTCAAGTCGCGCCAATTGATCAGCGGGCATCCCGGAGATCTTGTGATAAAGAGCAGATACGTCAGTGGCCTCTACGCCGCGCGAATCTCTTGGAGCGAGATCGCTTGGGGCGATCTCGGATGAGCCATCTAGTTCTTCCAGGATGCGCCAAGCATCTGCCCTCCCGAGTTCCTCCGCCTGACTTTCAACTATGGCTGGTGCGAGCCCAGCTACGGTGGGCATCTCGAATAGACGCCTCAAAGGTACTTGTGTCCTAAACTCCGTCCGCACAGCGGAAATCACCCGGGTCGCGAGCAGCGAGTTGCCCCCCAGATCGAAGAAGTTGTCGTAGATGCCGACACGGTCAAGGCGAAGGAGTTGGCACCAAATCCGCGCCACCTTCTCTTCTAACTCCGTCCGCGGTGCCACGAAGGCCTCTCCCACCTCCGGCCTCGACTCGCCCGGCGCCGGCAGCGCCCGCCGGTCTGCCTTCCCGCTCGCTGTCAGCGGCATGGCTTCCAAAAACTCGAATCGCGACGGGAGCATGTACTCGGGCAGGCTGCGCCCCAGAAAACTCCGTAACCCCTCCGTGGTGGGCGCTGCCCCCGCCCTCCCAACGATATACGCCACCAGCCGCTTCTGCCCTGGCTCGTCCTCACGCAACACCACCGCTGCCGTCTTCACATCCGCATGGCGCTCGAGGCCGGCCTCGATCTCTCCCAGCTCGACGCGAAAGCCGCGAATCTTCACCTGATTGTCGAGCCGACCCAGGAACTCGATATTCCCGTCGGGCAAGTAGCGAGCCACATCGCCGCTGCGATACAGCCGCGCTCCCGGGTGTTGGCGGAAGGGATCGGGGATAAACTTCTCGGCGGTGAGTTCCGGCTGGTTCAAGTATCCTCGTGCCAAGCCATCGCCCCCGATGTAAAGTTCGCCCACTACCCCGATCGGTACCGGCTGAAGATAGCGGTCTAGCACATAGCACTGAGTATTGCTAATTGGAGTGCCAATAGGGACAGGCCCCTCTGCGGACCTAACTCGAAACACCGTGGAGTACACCGTGGTCTCAGTCGGCCCGTAGAGATTCCAGAGCGAGGAGCCTCTCTTGAGTAGATCTTTGGCAAGCTCGGGAGTTAATATTTCCCCCGCAGCCTGAAGTTTAAGATCCTCGCCGCCTTGCCAGCCGGACTCCAGGAGCAGGCGGAAAGTCGAAGGAGTGGCCTGAAAGATCGTGGCACCAGAACTAATTAGTCTTTTCCCTAGTCGGGTTCCGTCGAGGGCGGTCTCGCGACTCGCCAGAACCACCCGTGCACCCGTAATCAGAGGCAGAAAGAGTTCCAGATTCGCCACGTCAAAGGTCAATCGGGTGGCCGCCAGGATCGTGTCGCGCGCACTGATTCCTGGCCGTTTTTGTGCGCTGAGCAGCATGTTGACCAGGGAACGATGAGAGACCTGGACTCCTTTGGGCACGCCGGTGGATCCCGAAGTGTAGGTGACGTATGCTGAATTGCTCGGCAGAACTGTAATCGGAACGTCCTCCCCACTTTCACGCCGAATAACTTCCGCATCTGAATCAAGGCAGAGCATTGGGCGCCCTATCTGTGAAAGCTTGGTTTGGAAGCAATCCTTAGTGAGGACGACGCGGAGCCGAGAATCCTTCGCCATGAAGGCGAGGCGTTGCAGGGGATACTCGAGATCAAGTGGCACATAGGCGCCGCCCGCTTTCAGTATTCCCACTAATGCCACGACTGTGTCCACGGACCGGTCAACCGCCACGCCTACCATTACTTCCGGCCCCACCCCTAGCTTCTGGAGATAGCGGGCGAGCTGGTTCGACCGGAAGTCCAGCTCCCGGTATGTAAGCTGGCGGTCCTCATCCGCCACTGCAACCGATTCGGGTGTGCCTCTTGCCTGAGCTTCAATGAGCTGATGAACACAAGATTCTAAGACTGTGCAGCGAGTCTTGTTCCAATCTACGAGCAGTCTGCAGCGTTCAGTCTCGGTCAGAAGCGGGAGAGCAGAGATCCGCTGGTCGGGGTCACGAGTCGCCCCTGACAGCAAGGTCTCGTAATGCCCAATCATCCGACCGATGGTCTCTCCCTTGAACAGTTCGGTGCTGTATTCAACCCAGCCTCTAACTTGCCTGTCGGATTCTCCCAACGAAATCATGAAGTCGAAGCCTGCTGCCCCTGTGCCGATCTCCGCAGCTCGTGCGCTGACCCCTGGCAATCCAAGGTCCTCCGCGGGCTCGTGCTCAACGAACATGACTTGAAACAGCGGAGAGTGGCTCAAGCTTCGCTCGGGTTGCAGCGCCTCCACCAGGTTTTGGAAAGGCAAATCCTGGTGCGCATACGCCTCCAACGCCACCTCTCGTGTCCGCCTCAACAGCTCCCGAAAACTCGGATCCCCCGAGAGATCCGTCCGCAAGACCAGCGTGTTAACAAAGAACCCGATCAGCCCTTCCGTCTCCGCTCGGGTCCGATTGGCGATCGGCGTCCCCACACACAGGTCCGTCTGCCCCGTGTAGCGATGCAGCAGAACCAGAAAGGCAGCCAACAAGGTCATGAACAGGCTCGCCCCTTCCTGCTTGCCCAGCTCTGCCAACGACGCCGTCAGGCTCTCCGAAAAGACCACCGCCTGGCGCGCCCCCGAGCGCGTAGGCTGGCTCGGCCGGGGGTGGTCCGTCCACAGTTGCAGCACCGCCGGAGCTCCCCTCAGCCGTTCCCGCCAATAGCCCAGTTGTTTCTCCAGCACTTCCCCTTGCAGCCATTCCCGTTGCCATTGGGCAAAGTCCCTGTACTGAATGGGCAGGTCAGGAAGGCGCGCAGGTTGCCCATTGCGAAAGGCTTCGTACAAGGCACCCAATTCGCGAAGCAGCACCCCCATCGACCACCCGTCGGTGGCGATGTGGTGGATGACCAGCAACAACCGATACTCGTCCTCATCCACCTCGAGCAGCGTGGCGCGCAGCATCAGGTCGCGGCTCAGGTCGAAGGGGCGTCGGGCTTCTTCCTCCAGTCGCCGCCCCAGTTCGTCCGGGTCTGGGGTGAAACCACGAAGATCGATGACCTCACAGGGGACCGTGCGAGGCGGGGTGACAACCTGCATCGGTACCCCCTCGAGGTTCTGGAAGACGGTGCGGAGAGACTCGTGGCGGGCGACCAGCGCGTCCAGAGCCTTCCGCAAGGCGTGGAGGCTCAGGGGGCCCTTCCACTCGATCAACTCAGCGATGTGGTAAAAGGGGTTCTCGGGTTCCAATTGGTCGAGGAACCATAGCCGCTCCTGGGCGAAAGACAGCGGATAGCAATGAATGCTGGCAGACTGCGGACTGCTTTCTCCGCCCGACCACGCAGCAGCGCGAGGTATTCGTTCCGATATGGGGAGCTCCGATATTTTAGGGAGGTCTGAGTGCTCGGATGTGCCCGCCCCACTGGGGTGTCGCTGGTCCAACATTTCCTCTGTCACGAGAGTTGGAGTTAAACGCTAAGATGCCACAAGCTCCATTCATATTATCAAAACTCCTTGTCTCGTTCAATTCCGAAATCTAGTAACCTTGCGCGCGCGGCGCTCACAACCCCGGAGCCTCGAATGAAACAAAGGTTCACTAGGTTCGCCATTACGCATTTTTCATCAGCCTGCTATTAGTACTAGGTTAAGTTGCTCTTGGCTCCGCGCTCTCCTGCTGACCTGACCGGCGTTTCTTGTACCAGGTGGAATGACAGAGAATTCACCTGAGGAGGAAGACCGGTCATGCCAAACCAAAGGCCCGTGGGAGCACATCACACTGGAAACCCGACTGACAACTGCATTCAGTGGCAGTCAGGTATTTGTTATCGGCCGGTTGGAAAATTGAAAACGGAAATTCCGGATAACTGCTCCGCAGTTCTTACGAGCGGGCGGAACTCGACGGTCGAGGTGGCAGATGGGCAAGAAATCCCGCACCTGGCGCGACTCCGTCGCCGGTATTCCTCGCTCGGTTTTTCAATATTTCCGTTTTCCAGTCACGTACTAACCATCGTGCGCCTGTGATAGGATACTCGGCAAAGAGCGGCGCCGACTCGCCACCCGCGAGGACGATACGATGCAGACAAGGGAGCGCGGTTTCACCCTCGTTGAACTGCTGATAGTGGTTCTGATTATTCTGATTCTCATGGGGCTCGCCATTCCCGACCTCATGAAGTCAAGGTTGGCGGCCGAGCAGGCCTCGGCCGTGGGGTCACTCCGGACCATCGACTCCGCCGAACTCTCCTATTCGTCGACTTACGGGAGCGGATACAGCTACACGCTGAAGCAATTGGACGGCAACGCAAATCCTTCCACGAGTTTGGCTGCGGGGTTGATCGATAGTGTCTTGGGGTCCGGAATCAAGAGCGGATACAATTTCTATTACGTTCCCTGCGTCAGCCCCGGCGTCCCCAACGACGGAACACTGATGCCCCCCGGTCTTGGCGCTTGCGGGGCGACGATCTCCATTTATCAGGTAAGCGCGAACCCCATCACCGGTGCGGGAAATGGCAATTTCTATTTCACTGACCTGTCCGGCGTGATCCGCCAGAACTCGAGCGCCCCGGCAGGTCCCGGAGATCCGCCCCTGGCGGGTTGATGATTTGTGGGATCGAGCAACCCATGCAGGAACCCCTAAACCCGAGCCGAGCGACAGCATCCCCGCCCCTATCGCTTGAGACCACGGGCCGGAGGAAGTTATGCGCAAAACGCGCTTCATGAGCCTTCTGTTTTTGGTCTGGTCAATTGCGTTCTTCTTTGTGCCGGATTTTCGCCAGGCGTTTCAAGGGCCGCTGATGCAGCTCAGCCTGGCACATTCTTCTGATTGGTTGGAGCGCGCCAGCAAGATTCCTCACCCAACGCTCGCGGAGGCGGTTCGAACCGGAGAAGAGCGACGCGATGCCCGATCCCTCGCGTTCGCGGCCATGCACTCACCGAGCGGAGGACAGGAATGCATGCGTCTGGCTGCCGAGGCGGTGACCATTGACCCGGGGCTCACCTGGATTTATTCCAAGATTTTCGTCAACCTTGGACCCGATGACCGCAGGAATCCCAATTTCACGCCCATGTTGAAACTTCTCGAAGCGTGGGACCCTGACAACGCCTTTCCTTACCTGCTCGAAGGCGGGCAGATGGTTGATGACCGGCACGGCAACTTCCCGCCATCCTCGAGATTGGATGACCTGGCCAAAGAGACGGAGTGGCGCAGCGTGATGGAGAAGGCTTTCGCGGCGGCGCGGTATGACTCCTATAAACAACGCGAGTTTGACCTGGACCGGACCTGGCTGCGTGAGCACAACCTCGCCAAGCCCGAAACCCTGCTCTTTATGGTAGCCGCGTATCCGATACCCAGTTTTATAAATATCCGCATGTATGCCGATTTGCTCATCCGAAAACTAGGAAAGGATGCGGAAACAGCGGGCCACACGCCCGAAGCTCTGCGCGCCTACTGGGCGGCCGCGCATCTGGGCGAGCGGATGCAGTTGGATGGAAGCTCGTTGATTGAACGGCTGATGGGGCTGGCCGTGGAAAAGGATGCGCACGACCAATTGATCCCTCTATTGCGTCGAACGGGACAGGCCGATCAAGCCGCGTCGCTCGAGTACACCCTTCAACAAAGCCGCGAATCGTTAGATGCTCTCCGGGGTAAAGACCCTCTCGCCCGAAGCGTCAATTACAACTGGACGGCGCTCATCATGGGGATCTATGTAGCTTGGGTGGCGGGCTTAAGTCTGCTCACCGCGCTTTGCATGGGCTATGTGAACGTGAAACGATGGGTGCGGCGCGAAGAGACAGGCCGACTCTACAACTTCGTTACGGTGGCGGAAAATTACCTGCCCGTCCTCCTGTTTTTCGCTTGCCTAGGCCTCTACCTCACTTACTACCCTTACGCTCAAAATTTTCATCAGTACGTGTCGGCGGTGGGCGCGACCCACGACTTGGAACCGCTCTTCCACAATACTCTGCCATCCATCGGACTGATACCGGCCAACGCGACGTTGCCCATCGGCAATCCGTTAATGCCCTACGCGTGGTACGCGATCGCCGGGATCGCGATCATCGCCATCGTCGGGATTCCTTTCCGGCGGCGCGCCAAACGCTAGCGGGGCCAAAACGGAAGCAAGGTGCCGGGACCCGCCTGGTTTGGGTCTGCGGCGGTTCTGAGACCGGACGCAACGCGTCTCCCCAAAGACCGAAACTCGATTATAGTGGATGAGAAGATTAGGTCTACTGATCCACGCCTGATTCCTTATAGGTCGATTCTGAAGGATGTTGGTGTCAATGCTGATGGGACGCGGGTTCTCAAAGGAATCTTTGGCACCAAGGTTTTGACTTTCAATGAGTGAACTGGCAGAAACGATCGTACCCACCCTTCTCATCACCTCTTCCAAGGAGAGTTCGAACTGGTGAGCCCCTCAACGGCATTGCCCATGAGGCGGGGGTGAAACCCACCCCCGTTGCTTTCGTTTAACTTCAGCGCCAATCATGTGTTCTTCCTTTCGCGGAAGGGGCACAGGTGTGTGGTGTTACCCTTGCCCCACCGCGACTCCCCGCGCGTCTACCGGCAATACGACTTCACCAAAGACCACCACCAAGTGCCTTCAGGCAACCAAAAACAAAGACGCCGACCCCCCTCCAACGGGTGAAAGGGGGTTCCCTTCCATGTCGGCGTACCAGAGTTTCTCGACTTTCAAATTTACTTAATATGGGGGACTGCTTGTTGGTACAAGCAAATTTCACTCCCCCTTTGGAAGTTTGAAACGAAAGGGAAGGTAGATACCATGAACGATGAAAAGCAAGTTAAGGACAAAGAGGGTGGCGTCAATCTCGGGCGGCATCAGGCCCAATGCTCAATCTGTTTGTTCCCGTATCGCCAGCAAATTGAGGAGGAGTGGATTAACTGGCAGTCTCCCCACTACTTTGAGCAGGTATTCAAGGTCAGTCGGGATGCCCTTTATCGCCACGCCCACGCCTGTGACCTTTTCAGCAAACGCCAAAGAAACATCAGGAGGGCTCTCGAACGGATTATTGAGACAGCGGACTATGCCCAAACGACCCTTTCGGGAGTGGTCTCAGCCATCAACGCATACACGAAACTCAACAGCGGGGAGCAGGGCGTAGAGCCAGTGCAGGCTACGGACCCCAAGAAGTTACTCGAGCGAATGTCGCAAGAGGAACGTGAAGCCTTCGCAAAAGATGGCTCGCTACCCGACTGGTTTTCAAACGGGGAAGGCGCAGCACCTGGTGACAGTCAGGAGGGCGAAAAGGAAAGCGAAGTTACTGAAACCAAAAGGGTGCAGTAGCGGGCAAGGTGCAACAGATTCGCTCCCCCAACCGGGAGATTCTCCTCCGGCTTCACCATCGTCAAGGGCCCTCGCGGTGGCCTCGCGGATGGCGGGGACGGAGCGCTCGCCGGGGTAGTGTCTGCAACTGGTGGGCGCGGATTTTCTGGCGGGGATGCCCGTCTTGCCGCGGCACCGAACAGCGGTGATGGCTGCCGGCCGTACTGTTCCTTTCGCCCCCGTCAATATCGGACTCGATTGGCGGGCTGACACAAAAATCCCGTCCAGAATTCAAACCTGCCAGGTATGTTATGGGTAGAGGGCGCCTGCGCGAGGGCGCTTGAACTAATGCCAGCACAGGCCCTGGGAGGCATTCACAGACGGGCTCGCTGGCTGGGCCCAGCGCCCCGGCAACTTGGCCGGCATCGGTTTGGCGGACGGCGTTTGGGAGGCCATCCGACGCGAGGGAGGCAGCATGAGCTATCGGTATTTCTGTGATGTTGCTGGACATGGGCGGGAATGCGAGGGGATCGCCCTGCGCCCGGGGAACAATGTGCCGTCTCTCTGCGTGTGCATGAGATGCAGATACCCGCTGGAATTCGGCGGCCACAGCCACGACGTGGCCGAACTTCTCGCGTGCCCAAGGCGCCGGAGGGTGTAGCGTCGGATCTTCAATTCTTGCTGAAATGTGAGCGAAGTGTCACTGGCATGGTTTCAGGGCCGATAGGGGTGCGCAGAATATGCCAGCCGATCGCCAGCCATGATCCCTGCGCGAACATGGTTCGCTCTTGCCGATGAGAAATTCCAGGCATTCCACTTTGCCTAAGGAGGTGACACCGTGGCGCGTAAAGCAGGCCAAATCATCGCTCGCGGCGACCGCACCTGGCTTGTTCGGGTTTACATCGGCCGCGTGCCCGAAACTCAGAGACGCTCCTATCTCAACAAGACCATTCACGGCATTCGACGCGATGCCCAGGAATTCCTCAACCGTGCTCTCGTCGAGCGCGACCGGAGGCGCTCGATCATTCCGACGAACGTAACCGTACGCGAGTATTGCGGCCGCTGGCTCGAAACAGCCGCCAAGCCGAGGGTCCGGTCGAAGACACTGGTGGACTACAAGGGCCTGCTTTCGCGCCACGTATTTCCTTGTATCGGAGATCGGCTGCTCACGAAGCTGCAGCCGCTGGACGTTCAGTCTATCTGCAGCGCGATGCACGGCCAAGGACTGTCGGCACGAACCATCCGGTACGCCCACTCCGTTCTTCACTCTGCACTGGAGCAGGCGGTGAAGTGGCGGTTGATCGTCGACAACCCTGCATCGAACGTCGATCTGCCCGCGACGCGCCGCCAGGAAGTTAAAGTCTTTACGCTGGAGCAGGCGCAGGCCTTCGTCAAGGCCTGTGCGAACGAGCCGTTCGGGACGCTCTTGACGCTGGCCATCACAACAGGCTTGCGCCCGAGTGAGTACTTGGCGCTGCAGTGGAAAGATATCGACTGGGCCAGCGGCACGGTTCGAATCCAGCGGACCATCGAGAGACTTCCGGGTGGCGCTTGGCAATCGGCCGACACCAAGCGCCCCGCAAGCCGACGGGTAGTCAAACTGCAGGCAACAGTGCTGCAGCAGCTCGAACGCCACCGGGAACTGGCGGCGAGCACGGGTGACAGCAATCCGGACTCACTCGTGTTCGTGAACTCCCGAGGTTTTCCGATCAGCAGGCGCAGTTTGGCCCAGCACCATTTCAAACCACTGCTTCGGCGGCTCGGTCTGCCGGACATCCGCCTTTACAATCTGCGGCACACCGCAGCGACGTTGGCGTTGGTTGCTGGCGTCCCGCCCAAAGTCGTGTCCGAGCAACTCGGGCACGCGAGCGCAGCGTTCACTTTGGACGTGTACTCGCACGTTTTGCCTCAAATGCAAGACGCAGCAGCAGCTAAAGTTGAGGCATTGCTCTTCGGAACGGCCGCCTGATTCGAGTTCAGCCCGCCCAGTTGACACACTCTTCCCCTACCAAGGCTCGTCAAAACGCCCGAAAACCGCGGCGCCGGCAGGCTGGTCCGCAGAGTTCTCAGGCGTTCCCCGGCGGTACGGCCTTCGCAGTACTCTAATGGCGCCGCGTCCCACAGCGCCGGGAGAAGAAGATCTGATCCGCATCGCCAGTACGAATTCCGTTCAACCTGAACGTCCTGATCGTGCTTGTTCGTAACTTAGTGCCGCCAACTCAACCGCAAGATCATTTTGACTTACTAGGTTGGACTTCCGATCAAAGGTCTCCGTCATCAAACGCTGTTGTCAATCTTCACGTTCGGGGCTGACTCCTGGTCTCTTCCGCATTCCGGTTCGTCCTATTCAAAAGATGGAATGCTTACGAACCATCGCTTGACCCGCGGCGACTTGGATAGGAAAATAATCCTATGAGCCGGTCATCCATCCAGGAGGTTTCACAAAATGACAGTAGGGATTTTTGAGGCCAAACAAAAACTCTCGCACTTGGTTGAGCGGGCATCCAGAGGCGAAGAGATCATTATCACCCGACGGGGCAGAGGGCAGGCTCGTTTGGTGGCGATGCCTGCGCATCGCGAACGGACTCTCAAGGAAATCTTTGACGCCATAAGGGCTCGTCCCCGGATAAGGCTTCGCCAAGGCGCCACGATAAGAAGCTTGATCGAGGCGGGGAGGCATTTGTGAACTATCTGGTTCTGGATGCGTCAACGGCCATCGGTTGGATGGTAGACATGCCGACGCCACCCACAGCCCTCCGCGCTTTGCACCTTCTGCAATCAGGGACGATCGGGGTTGTCCCAGACCTTTGGTACTATGAAGTGTGCAACGCTTTGATGACGGCGGAACGCGGAGGCCGCGCATCCGTGCAGGTAGTCTCGGGACACGTCAGCGATATCGAACGCCTCGCCGCATTCTTGGAAGTCAGCCCCACAACACCCTCTGCCCTTATTGCTGCAGCTCGCCAGTCGGGATTATCTGTTTATGATGCCGCGTACTTTGAACTGGCCTTGCGCCGCAACCTGCCCCTCGCAACCCTGGACAGCAGGATGCGCGCCGCAGCTCAAAAAGCCGGCATCGAAATTCTCCGCTAGTGCCGTACTCAAATTGACCCCATTCAAGGGCAGGACTTCAAAACGCGCTCCGCCCGTGCGTTCCGCCAGTGCTCCATTTTCTGCGGCCGCCGTTCGAGGATGCAGCGCTCCAGGATGTCCTGGCCTGGTTCGGATTCGCTCGCGACGAAATTGAAGGCGTGGACGTCACGCTCCTGGCCGATGCAGCCGTGAATACGCCCGAGACGCTGCTCCCCGAATGGGGCTGCGCAGGCCTTAACTCCCGGTCCCACAACTTGCCCACTCGCACTCCTCGGTTTTGCGCTGAGCGCAGGCGAAGGGAGTATTGCTGGATGTGAACAAATTCTGAAAGTGAACGGAAGAACGGCCAGACGTGGCCCGAAGCTTCTGGCGGAGAAGGGCCTAGCGAGCGAGGTTGGAACTGGCCCCACGGACCCGACGAAGTACTGCCAACCCCTGCTGTGGCAAGCGGTGACGAATTGCTGTGGCAAACTTTGACAGCCAACTGCGACAAGCCCTAGTTGGACGAAGGGGAAAAAGGGCTGCAGCTCCGTCGCCAAATCGCCTCAAGTGCCGCGGAAATTGCCGGCCGGGTTTGCAAGCTTTGCGGCATTATGGACGTGGCGTTCCATGCGCGCCGGTGATCCTGGCCAGCGTGCCAAAGTTGGCACACCTCTCGCACACAAAAGCTCGTGCAAAGGCCCGAAAATCGAGGCGAAGACGAGCTGGTCCGCTGACCCTCCCATGGGGGCTTTCACTTCCAAGAATCGTCGGCCTTCAACCCGGCATGCCGGCCTAAGGGGTGGCGCTACGTCCGTAAACCCATTGGAGACACATTACACTTGGGATGTCGTGAACCTCACATGAGCATCGGCGAGGCAAGTGTCCAACGATCGGGCAAGGGTCTTGACGTGCGGTTCTCTAAACAAATCGCTGTGCCCGCATGGTACGGAATGGATCTCGAGTTCACCTGACACTACCTCGCCCCAGCCCAATCGTCGATCCGAGTAGACTGCTCCCACACCCAAGTCCGCAGAGATCAACACTACTCGAGCCGGACAGCGCCCAGGGTGGTAATGGCACATAGCGTAAAACTCCATACTGTCGAAATCCCGAAATCGGCTGGGGATGTCGCCCGTGGTATACAACAGAAGCTGATATAGGACTTTCCATATCTGAAGTTTCCATATTACTATCCTCTTTTCTAACAGATCCCGAAGATAGGCCAGCCGTTTCGCAGCTCTCGCCCGGCGGAAGCTCTCGAGATGAAATCCGATCCTTTTGAAGAGACGCTGCCATTTCAATTCCGGCACCACCATGTCGATGGAGCGATCGACTGAGATTCCCACCAAGACGTCCGGCCGAACTCCTCGCTGCTGCAAATGTCTGGCGAGTTGGTTTGAACGGGAATTCAGCTCTTGATACGAAAGCTGACGCAGGTCATCCGCGACTGCCACAGACTCAGGAAACCGCCTTGCTTGGGCCTCGAACAGTTCATGAACACAGCAATTTGGATACAGGCTGCGGGTATTGTTCCACTCCACCAGGATTTGTTGCCTTTCCGATTTGGTCAGTGTAGGCAAGACTGAAATCACCTTGGCGGGGCTTATGAACGCTGTCCCTAGATGGCGTTCACTTCCGCCCCGTGAGGACGTTGTCCAAAAGTGCGGGGACTGCCTCTACGGCGTGGCAATACGTGCCACTGGGTCAGAACTCACCGACCCGGTGCGCCGATCCCCAAAATGCATGGGCCACTGTTTGAATGTTCCCTATTTTACGACCAACACAATCGAGATTGTGTGGGTCAATGAGCCGTTCGCCGTTGCCCCCTGAATCTGCATCTGGTAAGTCCCGGACGGTGTGCCCGTCGTCGCCTTGCCTCCTACGCTGCAAGCGGCACACAACAGAACGAAAAGCGCGCTTACGGCAAAGCGGTGACGCGCGCGGCGTCGGGCAGCAAGAATGGATGCCGCGCCAAAGAGCGGCAGCCAGAGGAGCCAACGGAAGCTGGGGCCCGTGAAAGTCGGCGGAAGAGGGAGCCGGTGCCTCGCCCCGCCGCTCTTCGTCGCCTGCGCCGTGGTCGTGACAGTGACCGTCGCCGTCAAGGTCGTCATCCCGTCCAGGGTCACCGAACTCGGTTGGATCGCGCATGATACGGTGGCGGGCGCTCCCGAACACGTCAGATTCACCTGCTGGTTGAAACTATTGATGGGACTGACGCTGAGGGTGTAGGTCGCCGATTGGCCGGCAGTGACGGTCGCAGTTGCCGGCACGACAAGCACGCCAAAGTCCGGAATCAAAACTTGCAGCGGCTGCTGGGCGGTTTGCGAGCCGTTGGTTCCCACTACCGCAAAGCTCAGCGAGTCGCCTGACAGTGGTGTGAGATTGCTTACCGTCAAGGTGCTGCTCTGGCCGGGTGTTATTGATGCCGGGTTAAACGCGCAGTTGCCCGGCAAGCTGTTTTGACAACTCAGCGCGATGGCGCCCGTGAAGCCATATTGGCTGGCGGCAGAGATCGTGAACGTGGTCGAATCAGTCCCCTTATTGACAGTCTGTGACGCAGGATTGGCGGTGAGGGAGAATGCCACGACTCCCGTTCCGGACAGCGCCACAGATTGGGGGCTCCCTGCCGCGTCGTCGGTGATGCTGAGAGATCCGGTGACGTTGCCGAGCGCAGTGGGCGAGAACGTGACGTTAATCGTGCAATTGGCGCCGGCGGCCACCGACCCTCCGCAAGTATTCGTCTGGGCGAAGCCGGAGCCCACAGCGATGCTCGTAATGCTCAAGGTATCATTCCCCGTATTCGTCAAGGTGACCGTCTGCGCGGCGCTCGTTGTTCCCATGCCCTGACTGCCAAAGTTGATGGATGCGAATGAAAGGAAAGCTACCGGGGCCGTTCCCGTGCCAGTCAAAGTGACGGTCTCCGGGCTGTTCGACGCGTTGTCGGTAATCGTGAGCGTGCCAATTTGGGGCCCCGATGCCGCTGGCGTGAAGGTCACACTGATGGTGCAGTTCGAGCCTGCCGCGACGCTCCCGTCGCAAGTGTCGGTCTCGGAGAACTGCGCAGGAGAGGCGGGCGTGGATGCCGCGGTGATGGAGGTGACGGTCAGGGCGGCATCGCCGTTGTTAGTGAGGGTTACGGTTTGTGCCGCACTAGCGGTGTTCACAGCTTGGTTGCCAAACGCCAACGACGAGGGAGCGACCATGGCCGTGGGCAGGGCGAGGCCGCTCAGCTTCGCCACAAAAGCATCAAATTGGCCACCGATGTTAGCCTGGAAGGCGTTCGCGGTCGGGAAATTGCCGGAGAACGTTCTGCCCGTCACGTAGGCGTTGCCGGAGGAATCCACGGCAATGCCGGCGCCGACGTCAACATCGCTGCCGCCGAGATAAGTGGAAAAGATGATCGCGGAGCCTGTGGAACTGATCTTGGTCACAAACGCATCCCCGTTTGTCCCTTGGTTTACCCCGCTCAACGTTGATGGGATGGGATTCACCGAAGGAAAATCGCTCGAGCTCGTAGCGCCAGTCAGGTAACAATTCCCTGCCGGGTCCAGAGCGATGGCGGCACCGCTGTCCGTGCCCGAGCCTCCGAGGTATGTCGAGAAATCGAGCGTTGAGCCAGTCTGGTCAACCTTCGTCACGAATGCGGCCTGGCCGCCGGGCAGTTTCGCCATTATGGGGCTGACCGTTGGGAAATCCCGCGATGTCGTGGAGCCCGTTACGTAGGCGTTGCCATAGGAGTCGACCGCAATACCGTTGCCTTGATCGTTGCCACTGCCACCAAGGTAGCTGAAATATGCCAGTGTCTGTCCGGCGGGATCGAGCTTGGTCACGAAGGCGTCCTGGTTGCCGCCAGAAAATGGTTGAAAGGCGTTCACCGACCGGATGTCGTTCGAGGTAGTCAGGCCCGCGACGTAGGCGCTGCCGAGAGCGTCCACGGCGATGGCGTGCCCTTCGTCGATGCCGGTGCCGCCCAGAAAAGTGGAATACACCAGCGTAGCGCCAGCGGGATCGAGTCTGGTGATAAAGGCGTCTGAGTTGCCAGCGTCACAACCGTTGCAGGTGTTCTGAAGAGGAGAGGCGACCGGGAAGTCATCGGAGAGAGTTATGCCGGTCACGTAAGCGTAAACGTTGCCGCTCGATTCCCACACCGCGACACCGGTGGCTTGGTCGGAGTTGGATCCCCCCAAATAAGTGGAATAAACAAGGGCTGAACCGGTCGGATTCAACTTGGTGACAAAGGCATCGGATGGCCCGACCCCGCAACTGCTGCAAGCCGTCTGGAAGGCACCGGCGGTAGTGGGAAAGTCAGCGGAAAGTGTTGTCCCCACCACGTAAGCATCGCCAGCAGAGTCGACCGCCACTGCGGCGGCGGAGTCTGCGGTCGTTCCGCCCAGGTAGGTGGAATAAACAAGGGTGGCCCCAGTGCCATCGAACTTGGTCACAAAAGCAGTGCTGTTGCTGGTACATCCGCCGCAAACCGATTGATAAGGGGAGGCGGTCGGGAAATTGGCCGAAAACGTTTGCCCAACCACGTAGGCGCTGCCCGCCCCGTCCACCGCAATCCCGGCGGCGGAATCATTGCCGCTTCCGCCCAGGAACGTGGAGTAGCTGAGGACGGGATCGATGATCAAACGCTTCGATTTATCGTAATTGGGGATCTCAAACCGAACCGAGCCATCGGCAGCAAGAGCGAAGTGCCCCTCCAGAAATTGCCGATTTTCGATTGCCGATTGCCGAGTGTCCTCCTGATAGACGGTTGGCTTACGTAAAACGAGCTGGCCGCCGTCGGTGCGTGTGACGAGATCGCCATTTGGGTCAATTTTCCATTTTGCATTTTGAATTTTGAGTTGTTTCGATTTTCGATTTTCGATTTCTGATTTCTGATGTCCGGCGTCGACGGCGAGCCTAATCGCACTCGGGTCTGCCCCCGGCGCAAGGATGAAGTCGTATTCAAGCTGCCGCTGATTGCCGTAGAAAACCAGATCGACGCCCGGATAGACACTCTCATATTTCACTCGCGCGAAGTTGGGCACATCGGTGTGCCACTGGGCAGGATCATTTCCGGTAAAGTAATTGCTCCTCGCCGCCAACTCATCCGTGCCGAGGATGGCGGTGCTTTGGTTTGCGCCGAGCAGTTTCATCCTCAGGACGGCGTTCTGGGCAACCTGTCCTTGGTCCCTCGTCCCTCGTTCGTCGCGCGCTGTCCGTTGCACGGAACGAGCCTCGACTTTCGAGTTTCGATTTTCGTTTTCTGCGTTCTGCTTTCTGCCTTCTGCCTTCTGCAATTCGAGCACCGCCTCGTCGTTCGTCAGGAACAACGCGTACCCGTTGCCGCGCGCCAAAAACTTCACCCGACCATCGCTCTGGCCGTAGTTGAGTTCGAAGGCCAGCGGACGTGCATTTATTGTCCGGAGGACGCTGGCGCGAGCTGCGCCATCGGCTTCGGGGGACGACTGACTTGTTCCGGGAAATGATGCGGTTCGGAACTGCAAGGAGTCTCGAGTGTCGAGTTTCAAGTTTCCTTTTGCGCCTTTAGTTGTGGGCAGGCCGCGGTGGGAAATGACCGCGTAGCCTAGTCCGAAGAACAAGGCGAAAACTGCGGCTTGGCAAAAAAACCGCGAGGGCGAACCGATGCCTTTAGCTCGCATGATTACTTCCCCCAATTTCAAATCATTTGAAAGCTTTCTATAGACAATTTGTTAGCATAACACAGGTCTCGGTGAGTGATGGGATCTGAGATTGGTTCGATCTTCGTGTTCCGTGGCTTTACAGCAAATACCAGGGCCAATCCGACGGAGTCCCGCTTGTCGACGCTGCGGCAGGTCACTCGCCGCGTCGCGCGCTGCCAGGGCGGAGACCCCATCGCGCTCGGCCGCCCACCGCCTGCCGGAGGCCGAGAAGGGCTTCCAACGCGTTAAGGGCTGCCGCGGACTCGCTGCTCTGGTCGAGACGTTGAATCCGAGCTTGCACTCTCGACGGGAGGTGGCCTAAAGTGACTGCCACCGAGAGCCGCGACTCTCAACTCAAGGAGAATCACCGATGGCTTCAGAAAAGTTTGCGCTGGGGATTGACTACGGAACGGAGTCCGGACGTGTCGTCGTGGTGAAGGTCCGCAACGGAGAGGAGGTCGTTTCAACCATTGTGCCCTATCCCGATGGCGTGATCGACCGCAAGCTCCCGAGCGGCCGCGCGCTCGCGAGCGATCCCGAAGACGTAAGCCTTTAAGCTCGATCGCGAAGGGTTGAAGCCATTCGGTTGCTTCCACAATTGGAGGAGAGTTTCTTGCGCGATGTCGTCGGCGGCTTGCGAGTTTCCCACGCAGACTTTGATAAAACTGCGGAGTCGAGAAGAGTGTTGACGATAGAATCCTTCGAAAGCTTCCCCATTGCCCCGACTTAATTTGTTCCAGAGTTCCTGGTCGCCCGGCATCCTGGCCTATTCTCCACCTTGTTATTCGCGTTAAAGCGCCAAATTGTTCAGTTGGATTTTGGGCGGCGAACCGCTGGATGATCCCAGTCTGCTTCTCCACCTCGCGAAGCGGCAGCCCGCCCGCGCCACTGGCGATCGCTTCGTCGTTGAATCGTCCCCTGGCTGGTCGCTGATTGAGGGAATGAAATTCGAACAGAGTTTGGTTACACTCTGTAGTCGTAAGGCTGTCTCCTTTTTCTGGTACATGTTTTTCTCGCAAAAAGACTGAGCGGGAAGACACAGCCTCATTCGATCTATTGGTGACGAATGCGCGTTAAGGTTCTGCCGCGATTGTTACTGCCTATCGTTACGTTGGTCGCAGTTTTGACCATAGCCGCCGCCGACAGCGATCAAGCAGAGAGCGCTCTTCGTGCGGGCAATCGGTTCTTTGACAAAGGCCGTTTTGCAGACGCAGTCGACATGTACACTCGCGCCCTCGAACAAGACCCACAGGACGTCAAGGTCTATTACAACCGCGCACTCGCCAACGAGATGGTGGACCGGAAGGCCGCAATGCGGGATTGGCGAAGGTTTGTGGAGTTAGCTGGTACCAATCCCGCTTGGAAAGCGGCAGCGTCGCAGGCCCAGGAGAGGCTGCGAACTTTAGAGGTTATGCCGGCACTGCCCGACTCCCTCCAGCCTTCCCGGTACTTGCCCAGGGCCGGAGACTACTACCAGGACGTAGCGCAGGGTTCTCGAGGCCTGCAATTCAGCAAGTTTCCGGTCAAGGTATTTGTTGGAAGTGTGCCCGAAGATTGGCAGCGTGCCACCCGAGAGGCACTTGACGGTTGGATTCAGGTATTCCCCTTGGAGGAGGTAGCCTCGCGCGAGGGGGCGGACATCGTGCTGAGTTGGACAAGGTCAGCGAAAGAGTCTCTACGTCCGGGGTGGGAGGAGGATTGGGTGCAAGTGCAGAAAAAAGACGATGGCACGATTGTAAAGCGCACGCGAGTCGCTTTTGTTACCCTCGATTGTTCCCACCACTGGCCTGAAGACCAAAAGCGAGCCACTGTTTCGCACGAGATCGGACATGCCCTGGGTATTCAAGGACACAGCGACAGTCCGAAAGACATCATGTTTCCTCTGATTCAGGAGACCTTAACCAAACCGACCGACCAGGGACTCGGACCGGCTCCGCCCTATTTTGAACCCTCGCCGGTGAACCCCTCACCGTCCATGCCCAAAAAGCCCAGCCAAAGGGACGTCAACACGCTTATTCGGCTTTATAACAGCCCAGGTCCTCTGATGCGCCCGACATGGCGATCACAGTCAGTTGAATTTGCCCGCTCCAATGCGCGCCAAAATCGGGCTTGAAAAACCAGTGGAACTCCGGCCAAACTATGCGCACCGATCAAGGAGAATCACCGATGGCTTCAGAAAAGTTCGCGCTGGGGATTGACTACGGAACGGAGTCCGGACGTGTCGTCGTGGTGAAGGTTCGCAACGGAGAGGAGGTCGCCTCAACCATTGTGCCCTATCCCGATGGCGTGATCGACCACAAGCTGCCGGGCGGCCGCGCGCTCGCGCCGGACTGGGCGCTACAGAATCCGAGGGACTATCTCACAGTCGTGGAAAAAGGCGTGCCGCGCGCGCTCAAGGCGGCGGGCGCGAAGCCTGCGTCCGTGATCGGCCTCGGCACCGATTTCACGGCGTCTTCACCGATGCCCACCAAGCGCGACGGCACGCCGTTGTGTTTCCTTCCCGCGTTTCGCAAGCATCCGCACGCCTGGGTGAAACTCTGGAAACACCACGCGGCGCAACCCGAAGCGAATCGCATTAATGAAGTGGGCCGCGAACGCGGCGAAGAGTTCATCCAGATCTACGGCGGCAAATATTCTTCCGAGTGGTTCTTTTCCAAGCTCCTTCAGGTGCTCGACGAAGCTCCGCAGGTTTACGACGCCATGGACCGCTTCATTGAAGCCGCGGACTGGATCGTGTGGCAACTCACGGGCGAAGAAAAGCGCAACACCTGCACCGCCGGCTACAAAGCGATGTGGGTGAAGGGCCAAGGATTCCCTTCGCGCGAATTTTTCCGCGCCTTGCATCCGCGGTTTGAAAATGTGGTGGATGAAAAGCTCGGCCAGGAGTATTTCCCGCTGGGCGCGAAAGCGGGTGGCCTGACGCCGGAGTGGGCGCGCAAGACGGGCCTGCGCATCGGCACGCCGGTTTCCATCGGCAATGTGGACGCGCACGTCGCGGTGCCGGCCTGCACCGTAACGCAGCCCGGATCGCTGGTGATGATCATGGGCACATCGATCTGCCACATGGTGCTCGGGACGGAGCGGCAGATGGTGGAAGGCATGTGCGGCACCGTGGAGGACGGCATCGTGCCGGGCCTCTGGGGATTCGAAGCGGGCCAGTCCGCGGTGGGCGATATTTTCGCGTGGTTCTTCGAGCACGCCGTGCCGGAGAGCGTCCATCGCGAAGCGCGCAAAGCCAAAACCGGTTACGTGAATTGGCTCGAAAAGCGCGCGGCGAGGCTTCGCCCGGGCCAGTCGGGTTTATTGGCGCTCGATTGGTGGAACGGCAATCGATCGATTCTGGTAGATGCGGACTTGACAGGACTGCTCCTGGGCATGACGCTGCGAACCGCGGCGGAGGAAATTTACCGGACTCTCATCGAAGCCACCGCCTTCGGCACGCGCCAGATCGTCGAAGCGTTCGAGAAAAAGGGAGTCGCGGTGAACAATCTATATGCCTGCGGCGGGCTGCCCGAGAAGAACAAACTGCTGATGCAGATCTACGCGGACGCGACGGGCCGGGAAATCAAAATCGCCAAGCAATTGCAAACCTGCTCGGCGCTGGGTTCGGCGATGCACGGGGCCGTGGCGGCAGGAAAGGCGGCGGGCGGATACGACACCATCTTTGAAGCCGCCGAGCACATGGCGCACGTTCAGAAACTGACATATAAACCCAACCCCAAGAACCGCGCGGCCTATGATGTGCTCTTCAAGGAATACCAGACGCTGCACGACTATTTCGGCCGTGGCGCGAATGATGTCATGAAACGCTTGAAGCAGCTCAAAAGTTCCAGTGGCAAGTGGCATGCGGCGAGTGGCTAGGAAGTTTTTCAGTTGGTCAGTATTTCAGTTGGTCAGTCCCTGACACACTGAGCTACTGACGCACTGACCAACTGAATTACTGCCACCGGTTTATCACGTCGCGAACAGATTACGCAGAACAAACCACGCGTTGGCGGGCCGCTCCGCCAAGCGCCGCATGTACCACGGGAACCAATAGCTGCCGTAGGCAACCAGCACGATGGACTTCCAGCCCTCGCGCGCCAGCCGATACTGCTCTTCTGTCTGGATGCCGTAGAGCATCTGGAACTCCAGGCAGTTCTTGCCCAATCCTTGGGACTCAGCGTACGCAGTGATCTGCTGAATCAGCTTGCGATCGTGCGTCACAATGGCCGCCCTCACTCCCCGAGCGCCGTCACTGGCATGAATCACGATACGGCACGACGCACAAATCGATGGCGCGTGGCGTGCTCGCGCAGCCAGCGGCTCTGCGAGCACTTTAGGAAGAAACCACGCATCAGGCCCAACTGACACCTGCCTCTCCTGGGCTGAGGGAAGACTGAGCATCAAACTTCACTTGCCGATTTGAGCTCGGCTCAGCGATCGCTTGGCCGGAAGCGCATCATTGTCGAGCAGCGCGGGACGGATTTTCAACCAACGAGAGCCCTGTACTGCGCTCTTGGATTATCGAAGACCCTCTCGGCGGGCGGGTCATTTTGGCTTCTGTCTGGTCTCGGCAGTTTTGCGGAGGGCCGCAACGTCGGCAATGTCTTGCGGCCTCCCCGCCCCCAGTTTCGCGGCAATCAAATCCTCGGCGGAAATGAACGAAGCCGTCAGGCCGCTGGGCACGTCGATTACAGCCTCGATGCGATTGCGCCACGCCCGTTCGAAATCGACGCCACTAATTTCCGCGAAGATATCCACCATGACGGGCGGACGCCCTAGGCGAAAAAACTTGCCCCGCTCGGTGAAATCTTCAGGAATCAGCCCTTCGAGCGGCGCGCCGAATTCAGCCAGCGCGGCATAGATAGCCTCGGCGTTATCGCCGTCGGGTCCGATCAGCAGGTCGATGTCCTTGGTCGCCCTCGGCTGCGTGTGAAACGACACAGCATAGCCGCCGACAATCAAGTATTTAACCTTCCGGATATTGAAGATGGACAAGAGTTCTTTCAAGTCGTCCAACATGCGCTGCCGGATCCTTTATTTGATAGAGAGCGAGGGTCAGTTCCACCACCGCCTGCATCCGCTCGGCGGCCGTCATTTGTTGCCACTCTCTCCGCTCGTCGTCCTTCATCGCTTCGAAGCTGTCGTATTTGCGAATGACCTTGTCCATACGCTTGTTTCCAACATGGGTCCGCGACTGTTGCACGGGTATCGCGCCAGTTCTTGAAATGCTCCCTGATGAGGTGGTTCTGCCTTCTGCCTTCTGCCTTCTGCCTTCTGCCTTCTGCCTTCTGCCTTCTGCCTTCTGCCTTCTGCCTTCTGCCTTCTGCCTTCTGCCTTCTGCCTTCTGCCTTCCGCCTTCTGCCTTCTGCTTACTCCTTCGTGCTCTTCTGCCCAAACGCCACCAGCATGCCGGTCTGCACGGCGCGAAGCGCTTCGGGATAGGCGCTGGCGGTCAATGACGCGGCCTTGTATTGGGCGAGTGCGTCGTTTCTTTTCCCCTCCAGGTCGTAGATCCGGCCCAAGTAGATGTGAGACCACGTGGCGATGCGCGTATCGCGTGTCACATCGAGGGTCTTCATAAAGTATTCTTCCGCCAAGTCCGGCTTCCGAGTGTAAGAGTATGTCGCGGCCAAGCCATAGAGGGCGCGCTCGCTCGTGGGGTTGAGTTTCTCGAGCACCGCCTGGAAGTCCGCTTTCGCCTCCAGGTACTTGCCCTGGAAGATCAGGTTCTCACCCTCGCCCAGCAACCGTTCTTCCTCGGTTTGGGCGACCGGCCTCTTCTGTTCGGGCGGCGCTGGTATCGCCGCGAACTTGACGGCAGCAGTTTTCTTGGTCACGTCATCCACATCGATTCCCAAGATCATCTGCTTGTAGTACGTGCTGATGGGAGCTTCCTGCTGCTCGAAGTTCACGAGCGCCGAATAAAAATAGGGCGTCAGAATCAGACCTGAAGCTGCGAAATCCTGCACCGCTTTTTCGGCATCGGCCTTGGTGCGTTTTTCCAGGCGAAGTTCCACGGCTCGGATCAAACACTCCGTCACCAGCAGCGGAAAGTCCTGCTTGAAGTCGCTACCCAGCATGGGCGCCGGGTACGCCACGGTTCGCAGATCCTTCTTCCGGTTGATTTCCTCCGCGTACTTCAGAGCCAGCGGATCCAGAAGAAAGTGCAGATACTGGTGCCGGATCTCTGCCAGTTTCGACTGCTTCGAGGGTGTGACCACCAGGTAGTAATTCGCGCCATAGATTCGCGCCTGCACCTGTTCCGGCGCTCCCAGAAGGCTGATGTAAATCGCATAGGTCCGGCCCAGGTACGAGCCGCTGGGGAATCGAAGGTACACGTCCGACATCAGAATGCCGGTCCGCACATCCGCGCCGTAGCGGACCATCTCCGCCTGATAACGCGACTGTAACCGCGACCACAGGTCCGAAAGTCCGGCCTGCTGGTAGAAAGTCTTGAGCAGCGGGACGAGGCCGGCCACGGCCTTGGCGTCGGGAGGAAGGTCTGACGGTTTCACCGTGAGCTTGAAGTCGGGCGGCGGCCCGAGCAGCAGCGCCAGCGAGACGAACTGTCCCAAGTCAGCGCCGGCATCATCCCCGATTTTGTGGGCCGCATAGAATTTCCGAATGTCCGCGTCCACAGGCGTCTTCTTTTGGGCCAGGAATCTCCGCACCACTTGCCGTGTGTTGTTTCCGGTGTCCATGCCCAGGCCCGTGTCGTATCCGGAAGCGTTCAGCGCGGCGAGCACCGAGAAGAGCTGCTCATTGGGTTCAAGTAACACGCCGCTCTGCTGCTGCGCGATACTGCTTAGCGGGACCGACAGCGCGACCACAAGAAACAACAGAGCGATGGCCCATGTTCGAAGTGGCATGTGGTCCCGCTTGGCGAGAGCATGTGACAGGTAATTGCCGATTGCCGATTGCTGATCGCGGACCACAGGGAGCCACCAGGGCTTCGTCATCTGAATCGTCAATTGGCAATCGAAAATCGGCAATCCGTCGTTATCCTCGGACCGTGATTCGCCGCAAGGACAGAACCACCTGGCCGTCCGTTGGCTTGCCATACATCTTAGCAGGTTGGAAGTAGCTGGCGTAGAGCATCTGGTCGAGGCGCTCCATCAACGCCGGAGAGTCCTGGCCAGACAAAACCTGATAGTAAGTGACGCGGCCCATGTCATCGACGTGCGTCACCAGCACCACAGGTTCTTCATCGGTGGGGAAGCTGATGGGCCCCAGGGTGCGCACGCGCGGCGGCGTAGAGACGGTCGGGGCCCGCTCCGGCGCGTTCGCCACAGGCAGGTCCGACGAACCCAGAATCAAGCCAAAGCAAAGGATGGCCGCCAAGACTCCTGCCGAGGCCGGAAACATCAAGGGCTTAATGGCGTTTTCCACAAAGAGGAAAGCACGCCCCAATAGATTTCGGTGGAGATACTGCGACAACGCCACGCGCAACCCTAAGGCCACCTCGGGCGGCACATGCTCCACCGGCAAGGTTCGCAGGTCCATCTGCAAGGTGCGGCGGAGCTCGAGTTCCTCCCGGCAGCTCCAGCAGAAGGTCAGGTGATAACGAATGGACCTCACCGTCTCACGGTCGCACTCGCCGTCAAGGTACTTCGAAAACTGGCTCCGAATTTCGACGCAATTCTCGAACATACAAAACTCGCCAAAAGACAGTATTTCAGTGTGTCAGTATTTCAGTCTCTCAGTCCCAGCCGCCGACTGGTTTTGCTGACTCACTGACGAACTGAAATACTGACACTCTCCGTCCAACTTGCGCCTCAGCAATTCCCTGCCCCGCAGCAAGCGGGACTTTACAGTGCCTTCGGGCACGCCCAACACCTCAGCCATCTCCTCGTAAGAGAGGCCCTCAATCTCGCGCAGTATCACGGCCATCCGGTAGGGCGCGGCCAGGCTGGCGAGGGCGACCCTCACCATCTCCTGCCTTTCCGCTTGCTCCAACAACTGGTACGGGGTTGCCGAGGCCGGCTGCGATCGCGACATCGACGCCACCCGCTGAGCCGACTCTCCGTCCAGCGATACCGGTTCACGGCGCAGGCGGCGCAACCAACCTCGCCGCTGGTTGGAAGCCTCGTGTACCGCAATCTTGTAGATCCACGTCTTCAGGCTGCTCTCGCCGTGAAAGTAGCCAATCCCTTTGAAGATCTTGACGAAGACATCCTGCAAAACGTCTGCCGCGTCTGCGGGATTCTCAACGATATGGTGGATGAGGTTGAATACCGGATTCTGATAAATCCGGAGCAAATAGTTGAAAGCTTCTTCGGAGCCCGCTTGCAGCTCTCGAACCAGTTCGGCGTCTTCCCCAACAACAGGGACCGCACGATCAAGAGCCACCGCAACTGATCTGGCAGAGCGCATGTCCGGCTCACTCTATCAGCCTAACTTACCATAGCACTTCCAGCGGCGGATTGCAAGGCAACCCGCCTCCCCACCGCCCTCGCCTACTTAGATTGACACCGCTCGCCAAGGGTTTGTTCCAGAAAGATGCAAAGGCGGATAGTGGGAGTTCCTTTGAAGCACGGGATTCGGGATTCGGGTTTTGGGATTCGCAGAATGAACTCTGAGTCCGGGTGTGCGAACCGCGAACCCCGTGCAGCTTCAGCGGTTTCTCAGGTGCGACTTTCCTCCGGTTGCTTTGGCAGTTGTGCTCCATGCCAACACGCAACGACCCAGACAGTCCGTTCCTGGCAACGGTAGAAGAATCGATAGGGGCGAACGATGACCTCACGGAATGGAAGGTCGGGAAACTCCGGGATGAGCCGGCCGGACTCCGGAAATCGCGTGAGCCGTCGAAGCGCGTTCTCCGCCCTCTGCCGAAACTTGATAGTAGCCGTCGGGTTGTCCTCCAGGATATAGGCCACCGCCTGGAGAAACTGCCTCCGCGCGGAGGGCGTGAACCGGAGTTTCATTTTCGATTGCCTGCCAGAAGAACGTCCGCTTCGGCAAGAACCTCGTCTAATTCGAATCCTTTGCCCGCTGCGATCTCTTGCTCCCCGCGGGCCAGCAAATGCAGAAGTTGGCGCTCGTGTTCACCGCGCTCATATGCCTCCATGCTCAGAAGGACCGCCGCGGCCCTTCCCCGTTGAGTGATCACGACAGGCTGCTTGGACGACTTGACCTGCTTCAACGCGCCGGCGGCGTCGTGTCGAAGATCGGTAATCGGAATAATGTCCGGTAACTGTCCCATGAACTTGGCCTCCAAAGGTACGTTTAAGAATACCTCCAAGCAATTCGGCTGTCACCGATATTTGTGTTCTCGAAGAAATCAGCCTTCAGTTCTCAGCGCTCGGCGGTCCGACCGCTCTTTCAATCGGCAATCGAAAATCGGCAACATCCCACTGACTACTGACGGCTGAAAGCTGAATGGCTCTACAAGCGCGGTATCCAGCGGCCGACCTCCTTACAGTACTCGACGTAAGACGGCCCAAATTTCCTCCGCAGCGTTGGCTCTTCATAGAGAAGCACGAAGAGGTGAAACAGCAGCCACACCACCAGGGCGTATTCCAAAAGCGTGACGGAGCCAAAGAGGATGCTCTCTCCCAAGAGGATCAGCACCACTCCCACGTACATGGGATTTCTCACGTATCGATAGTAGCCACGCGCCACTAGGACCTTGGGCGGATCGACGGGCGCGGGCGTTCCCCGGCCCACCGTGGCAAAGTCCCAGGAAGACCGCAGCGCCAAAGCGGCGCCTAGCGCTATAGGGAGGAAACCGACCGGCCCGAGCGGTTGGCACACCTCCGCGTGACGGCCCATCAACAAATAGGGAATTACCACCGTCACCGTGCCGGGGACGATGACGAGAAAGATGGCCGTCTTGATTAGGCTCGCCGACATGTCCCTATTGCGTCGTCATTCCCGCGCAAGCGCGAATCCACTTTCACCACTCACCTCACGCCGCCCGCCCACCCTGTCGTTCCCGCGCAAGCGGGAATCCACTGCCCTGCCATTTCTTCCTTTTTCGTTCGCGCTTGGCGTCACCATAACTCTTCAGCAACCACAGTTTTAACGTGTTTGATGGCGCTCGCCCGCAACGCCAGCCCCCGGACTATTAGCCGTAAGTCGTTGACATAAGGCCAGTTACTAAATTTCGCGCACCATTTGGCTTTGAACCTAAAGAATGGCTTCGTTCCAAAAGCAGTTTTGTTTGTTTTCAACAGAATACCCGTTGCGAGAGCCTCCGCAAGATTTGGCTTTGAACCTGAAAAATGGCTTTGTTCCAAAGGCACTTGTGTTTGTTTTCAACAACATGGTGGCTTTGAACCTCATTTTTAACATCTTTTTTTTCGGCGCAGCGCTCGCCGCCTGCCCCGCCCGCACGGAATCTCTGCGGCAACCGGTGGGCAAATCTGCCGTGCTTTGAGGCATTGAGAGAAGAACGGGCCTTGCCCGTTGTTGTTTTGGGACCGGTACACTTCTGACCATCGCGGCGGAGGGCCGCAAGCAAAGCGAGAGTTCGTTTCAGCGGTTTGCGCAGACTCATAAAGTCCTCCTTTACGAGCCGCGCGGCCATAGATGCACATGTAGAATAGCACTCCCCGCCTATTTGTCAATAGGGAAATAAGGCGAAATAAATTCACATGAAGGTACCGAATGGCTTCCCCTGCGAACCTTTCGAGCTTTGTGCCTTGGCGAGAGAGCGTTCAGCGCTTCAACGCCCTGGTCGGCCAACATGGCGAGCGCCGCTCAAATAAGCTGCGTTAAGGTTTCCGCGCCAATATGTCGGCGCGGATGACGCTCAAATAATTGCGGGCGGCGTTTAGAGCTTCCTCAGCATCGTGCTCAGAAATGAACCCGGTGTCATCGTAGAGGGCCAGATTCCGTTTCCGCCGGAGACGGTCGAGGATGGTCAGCAAGGCAGCGTGCTTCTTGTCAATCCGCGCGCGAACGAATTCGATGATCGCGACGTGATGCCCAGGCTGGCTTCTAGCGCGGAAGCCGTGGCTGAACATAAAGCCCAAAGAAGCCTTGAGCATCGCTTCGTACGCTTGCTGAAGGCAGGTCTCCTCATCAAACGCGAGGATTTTGTGGGCCGAGGCGAGCTTCTTATCGGCGCTCGCGAGGAAGCGATCTATTTGCGCCCAGTCAACGGCGTGCGGTCTGAGCTTTTTCATGCGGGCCGATCAGCGAAACGCGCTTATTGTGCCAGACGTTCTCAAGGAAAGCGCCTTTCCGTTCGCGGCGCGACTCGAATTCCCGCCGCGTTAAAACCGTGTAGTTGATTTCGCGCCCGAGTTGCTTCTCAAGCTTTCGAACACTCTCCGCTAAGAGCTCCTCCCCAGGGACGCCAATCACGAGCACATCGATATCGCTCCCAGCATCCTGTTGGTTACGCGCAAACGAACCGTACAAATACGCCTCTTCTATTCCCTCAATTTTTCTGAGGCATTGTGTGATCAGGGGCACCGCACCAATCGTTTTCGCCACAATATTGCGCACTTCACTGAACAGTGGATATTCGCGATTAAGTTGAAAATACTTTTGGCGGCCACTCACTTCCGACTGAAATAAACCGTCGCGTTCCAACCGCCCTAACTCTTTCGACAGGTTGGATGGATCCACGCTTAGACGGTCCGCCAAGTCCCGCAGATGGTGACGGGCCGCCGGGTTCGCGAAATAATAGGCCAGCAGTCGTTGGCGCGCCTTGGAGCGAAACTCAATCACGGGTAGGATTCTACCACATATGTGGTAAACACTGACAACATAGATAGGGGCGAATCGCCTAGTTCCGGCAATTCTTTCTGGATGGAGGTACCGTCGCCTGGCCCAACGGCGCCGATGTCGCGCCCGAAACTCTCTACCGGGCATCCTCCCGGCAAACGCGCGCTAATCGCCCGCGCCGGGCGAGCGCCCGCAGGCGCGCGAAGCGAGCCACAGCAGGGGCTGCGCGCTGAGAGACGCACAAAACAAATTCCAGTGTCGCCGCAGCTTCGGCATTGTTGCTTTCAAGCCCCGAAAGCCGACGGTGAGCAACGCGCTGACGGTGGCTAACGGTTTGTCAGATCCCGACCGCCGTCACTTGGGGTGGGGAATGATGGAGAGGATTATGTACTCGTCTCCTCTGATTACGAAGTAGAAGCGCCAAGTCCGATTTACTCGGCCCTGCCAGATGTCGTTTGCCTCGTCGAACTTCTTCGCTCGAAGCGAAGGGTAGGTCAGATTGTTGAGAAGGAATCCGAGCTGCTTGCTGAGCGCCTTGCGAACCTCGGGGCTGAGACCGGCATAGTCTCGGTCGGCGCGCTCTGTGAACCGAAGTTTCATCGCCGCTTTCGCGGACCCCTGGTTTTTCTGGCAGCCCTGGACTCAAGTGCGGCGATCGCCTCATCTGCGGTCTCGTAAGGTCCGTGGGTGCGTCCTTCGGCCAGGTCCTTCAGCCCTTCGGCCAGATGCCTGTCTATTGCGGTCTTCGGCGTGAAGGTGATTTTGCCGTTCTCGATACCCGCCTCCAGCAAGTCCCCGATGTCCAGGTGCACCCGCTCTCGGATGGTGCGGGGAATAACGATCTGGAATTTGTTCTTGATCGTGACCAGGTCCATAACAGCTCGCCTCCGTTAAACAGTCTAACAGTTGGACGGATGGAAAGCTAGGACAGCTTGCAGTGTCGCCGCAGCTTCGACAATGCTGCCTTCAAATGCCGAAGGCCGGCGGTCACGAGGGCGCTGACCGTCGCTACCGTAGGCTGTAACATTTCGTGTTGAAAATCTGAGAGAGAAAAGTAAAAAGGGTATCTCCGAAAGAAATCGCCTGCCAAGCACGGCAGGAGAAAAGGAGATACCCAATGAACCAGAAGAAGGTAGCACTTTCCAGTTTGGTAGGGCAAGCGTGGGAACAGTTGCATGGGAGGGTGCTGGAAGAGATTCGCAAGCAAGTGGAGGAATTGGCGAAAGCGGAACGCGAGACGCGGCTGGGGCGAGGGCGGCACGAGCGGGGGCGGGGTCCCTGGCGGCGATGGGGCTACAAGGTGCGCAAGGTGTGCTGCTGACGCCCTGGGGGATGATTCAGGGTCTGCGCCTGCCCCGGATTCGCGATGTGGAGCAGAAGCGCGAGGTGGCGTTTCTCAGTTCGGAGCGCAGCGAAGCCCGCTTGGCCGAGATGCTGCTGGCCTCGACCTTGGGCGGGATGTCGTACCGGAAAGTGGTGAACTGGGCTCGGCGCCACCTGGGGATGGTGATTTCGGCCGCCTGGGTAGGGCGAGTGGTGGAAGCAGCTGCGGCGCGGATGGAGCACCGTCGGCAGGAGCGTTTCTCGGCGCGGGCGTTTGAAGCCCTGGTGGTCGACGCCGTGTGGGTGCACTACCGGCGGAGTCCGAAACGGCGAACCCGGTCCGGGGCCTTGCTGGTGGCGATCGGGGTGGAATTCGGAGGCGCCTTCCGAGTGCTGGACTGGCAGGTGGCGGAGCAGGAAGACCGCGCCGCGTATCAGGCCTTGTTCCAACGGCTCTATGAGCGGGGTCTGGAAGAAGTGCCCTTGATCATCGCCGATGGTTGTGGCAGCGTGCCAGCCGCCGCCGAGATCGTTTATCCCATGGCCCAACTCCAGCCTTGCCTGCGGCACTGGTTGCAGAACTTGGAGACCCTCTTGCACAAGAGGAGTTGGCTTCATCGCCGGCGCCTGCGACGCGACTTTTGGTGGATCTATGAGGCTGAAAACGTGCAGCAGGCCGAGCGCTGGGCTTTGCACTTCTCCCGACGCTGGGCGCGTTCCGAGCCGGATCTGGTCCGGCACTTCTGGGAGGGCTTCGACGCCTCGATCACCTTCTTGAAGTCGGGCTTAAGGACTTGGAGCTACCGCTTGAAAACTACCAATCTGGCGGAGGGCTTCTTCCGCAACCTGCGGCGCTTTCTCGGTCGCTTCCCCGGTTTCCTCAGCCCCGAACACAGTGAACGGGCCTTAGGACTTTACTTGCTCGGCACGGAAATGAATTGATCGGAGATGCCCATCAACATTTTCAACACGAACCGTTGACAGAGCCTCGCTACCGGCTGGGCTGCCCAAGCGGGTGCGATTGGGTGTAGAATCTCTCCTCGCCAGGGGCCGAGACGGGGTTCCCAGCCGCGAACCTACCGTCCGCGCTCCCATCCGGAAACACATGGACGACTCACGACTCGCTTCATTAACGTTTGAAGAAACGGAGCAGGAGCTCAAAAGCCTGTTGGACCCGGATTTCCATGGGGTGAGGCGTGGCTCCGAGTACGAAGCAGCGCGCTTGTTTGCGAGAATGAACGAACTGTTTCGTGTCGCCTCGCAGGTAAAAGCGAAACCGGGTGGATTCTCGACCTTTAATGACTGGATAGAAGACTTCGGCAGCGACACAAACTTCAAGCGCAGGAGCGTTTTCTATTACGTGAAAGTGGGACGCTTCCTGGTGCCGCACGGCGTGACGGAGGTCGATCTTGGAAAGCTGGGAATGAAGAAGGCTGTGATCCTGGCGCAGGTTGCGGAAGCCGGAAGACTAACCTCCGACATCTTGGAGGCGTCGTCTTCGCTCACCGCCGAGGGGCTCGAGGAAAGGGCCGCCCTACTGCTCGGAACGGCTGGGCCTTGGACTGAGAATCTGCGCGTCGACAGCCATGAAGCAGCCGTGGCGGCCCTTCTTGCTCTGGGTAACTGGCTGGGGTTCAAAACGTATACGGACCACGCCGCAGACTCTTACGCAGGCCAGAAGCTCGGCGAAATCGCCACGTTGAGAGAACTCCCTCGTTTTACAACCGATAAGATCATGGAGTCGGTGTGCAGGATTGATGTTGTGTGGGTCGGAGAAGAAACAGATTTTCCGCAGTGCTTTTTCGAGGTGGAGCACAGCACTGACATCACGAAGGGCTTGCTTCGCATGTTCCAAGCCATCAGCTTCGACGCACAGTTCTTTATCGTCGCACGGGAGGAGTCGCGACAGCGATTCGACCGCGAGATCGAAAAGGCGCCACACAGACGGTATCGCGAGAAGTACCGATTCCGTGCATATTCCGAGCTTGAGACCTTGTTCAAGAGGGGCAAGGCATACTTCGAGGCCTATAAGGCTTTCTTCGGGTAGGGACGGGCGAGCGCGGGCCAGGATACGGCTTGACGCATTTGCTTCCCGGTGCCTACAATTAGTTCGAGCTATGGCCGATTATTCAAGCGCAGCGTTCGACTACGCCTACGAAGTCGACAGGACCGTCGAACTCTGTCTCGCGGACGGGAGTACGTTCCGACTGGAAGTGGTGCACCGTGTCAAGGGCTACAGTGGCCAGGACTACGAGGTGCGCTATTTCAAGCAGCGCAAGCTCTACGAGACTCCAGACGGAAACGCTTTCGGCACCCAGGAGACGCCGCTCGGACCGAGCTTAGATCTCTGGGAGAGAGACATGAGCCTCCCCTCGGCGGAGGCCCAGTCCGCCGAGCTAGCCCTTTCGTCGGCACTACGTTGGCTTGCGGAACGGCTCGGCGATCACGCGTAATACTATTCCGAGACAATAAACCAATAGGAATCGTGGCGCCCTCGCAGCACGCAGCTCCCGGCGGGCGAAATGGTCGGGTGTTGTGGCGGCGGTCTCTTATCGCCAACCAGAACCATCGTCGGTCCCCGCCCTACGGGGCAGGCGCCGACCGATGCTACAACGCCGCCATCAGGAGTTGCGGGCACTCGACATCGCGGAGCGGCGACGTCCGGTATTACGCGCGCGTTCGCGGACAATGTGGCCTAGTGCTTAGTTGCGATAGTTAGCGTTATATTATACACTGCCGTTATGAGCAGACAGGCGGCAGTGATCACCCTTAAGCCCGACGAAGAGAGCGCCTTGAAACAGTGGCTCCGAGCCGGGACGACAGAACATCGCATGTCGGAGCGTGCCCAAATCGTT
>Ga0208689_1000044_pt1 | contig 137286 bp, 123 predicted proteins | sample June2015DPH_8_15_FD_184700 | JGI IMG/M metagenome (GOLD analysis project Ga0208689, IMG submission 184700) | Peatland microbial communities from SPRUCE experiment site at the Marcell Experimental Forest, Minnesota, USA - June2015DPH_8_150... | ecosystem: Environmental > Terrestrial > Soil >... | reverse complement strand
GGTGACCATCACCATCAACCTACGTTCAACCGCTTTCGCGTATTCCCGCTATAATGAGAGAGAAGGAGATATACTTGTATGACTCACAAAAAAATCGCGATGGAGCATGATAAGAGGATTGCTCTTGTGGCCCATGACAACAAAAAGCGTGATCTGGTTGAATGGACAAAATTCAACCGAGTGCTCTTGGCTCACCACAAGATATATGCAACAGGGACAACCGGCGAGATTTTGGAAAAAGAGCTTGGCTTTGAAATCACCAAACTTCAGAGTGGACCTCTGGGTGGAGATCAGCAAATCGGCGCCAAGATCGCCGGCGGTGAAATCGATTTTCTCATCTTTTTCTGGGATCCGCTCGAACCGCAGCCCCATGATCCAGATGTGAAGGCGCTCTTGCGCATGGCGGTCGTTTGGAACGTCCCCATTGCCTGCAATCGCTCTTCTGCAGATTTCATGATCTCCTCTCCCCTGATGGATGGCGATTACGATCGTCTTGTGCCGGATTACGATGCATATCGAAACCGGAGGATAGCCGTGGAAGAACAGGCGGGAGAAGGTGCAATCGAGTTTGTCGAGAAAGACGAGTTGTAAGAAACCATAGTGCAAGCGGCTAACCACCGGTTGGAGCAGATTTGGCCCTGCAGTGTGCTAAGATAGGCCGGTCCAGCCGGAGCATCACTACCCGATTTCGCGCCGTAATCCTGCATAGGGCTCTGCTTACTCATTTCTAGTCTTTGTAGGTGTTGTCGATGCGCGACAACTTCCTGAAAGAGAGCCGCTGAATGTTTTTCTTGCAATACAACATTACTGGTGGCTATGATTAACGCACGACGTGAGAGGGAGATGGTAATTATTTACTTATTGACGGACGTCCCCGTCCGCTGCCCCCAATCGTTGCTTCTATGCAAGGAGCCAAAGAGAACTTCCTGAAAGCGAGTTTTTTGACATTTCGCTTGCAACGGATAGAATACGAATGGTATTCATTAGAATGAGCGGATCGGGGACTGGTATTTTTGTTGAAAACAGTCATGTATCCAGTTTATATTGGAGAAAACCAGTCGGATAGAGCGATAGGCCTAACACCCTATGGCACCAAGACAAAATCCGTAAGGATTTGAGATGGGAGAGAGTAAGAATATCTCCGATTTTCTGTTGACTGAGTATGAAAACCTCGCACAAGCCCATTTCAACGCCCACGAGATTCTTTCAAGATGGGTCCGATTCTACTTCCTTGTCGTTGCTGCCCCGTTAACTCTGTTGGCCTTATTGTCGAGCAAGAACAAAGTTGTCGATGTCGATATCCTTCATCCCCCCTTATATTTCTCCTTGGTGATTTTTTTGGTGGGTTTCGTCGGTGTTTTTATATCCCTGATAATATTCGATATGCGACTGGACGCGACCCTGTACGCCCGATGTGTCAACGGGATAAGGAAGTATTTCGTAGAGAAGGAGCGTCGGGACGCGCTAAATAGCGGCCAGGAAAGCCCAGTTTTTGATCCGTCTCCCTATATTGTACTCCCCAGAGACATCCACAAACCCTCTCTGACAAAACTGAGCCCTAACGATTGGGTCTTTGTCCTAATGTTCGCTTACATCAACGCGTTATACCTGAGTTTTGGTACCGCGCAGTTCCTTGCTGAGGTTGAGCAACCTTGTCGAACCTTACTTCTGATACTCGTTTGCCTAGTGGTGCTTCTATTTCACCCGCTTGGTCATTGGTTCATTGGCAAACGGAAAGAGAAAAACTACGGGCGACCAACGGATGTACCATAGTGGGATGGAATCACTGCTGCGCTGCTATGCTGCTTAGCAATGTTGAGGAACCAGCACACAAAGAGATAGGTAGTTGAGCGAAAGTTAGCAGCGAAAACGTCTATTTGGGATGTCGGCATACGGTGAGATGAATTTACGTCAGCTCGACCTCAAAAGGGCATATTCTTCAGATATAGACGATATAGTATCTCAGTTCTATGTGCCGGTGCTTGAGCGGTCCTCTGAATACCTAAGAGTAGCCGGTTTTTTTTCGTCCAGTAGTTTAGCGGTAGCGGCCAGAGGTATCGTGGGGCTTTTGAGAAACGGGGGCGCGATGAAGTTGATCGTTTCTCCGCTGCTGGGAAAGGCTGACATCGATGCCATCGTTGGCAGTTCGGGTGATCTCGAAAACGCCTGCGAAGAAATGATGATTGAGGAACTGGACAGATTTCAAGAGGCTTGTGTTAGCGATCACGTCGCTGCACTTGGTTGGCTGGTGGCCAACGGCAGGCTCGAAATAAGGGTTGCCGTTGCCCTGGATCAGGCTGGAAAGTGGATGAGCTATGACGAGGTACAACTGAGCGGTATCTTTCATCAAAAGGTCGGCGTTCTGTCTGATTCTAACGGTGATATGGTTTCGTTCAGCGGATCGGTCAATGAAACGGCTAGCGGATGGCTGTCTAACATTGAAGAATTCAAGGTGTTCCGTAGTTGGGATTCGACAGAAAATTCCTATGTGGATGAAGATCTCGCCAAGTTTTGGAGATTCTGGAACAACGAAGCCAACAGGGTCGTTGTCATAAAGATACCGGATGCCGTTGAGAAGAGACTGATTCAAGTAGCGCCTTCAGCTATTGAGAGTATCGATCTGGAAAGATGGTATAAAAAGCCGGCAAAACGAATTGTGCTCGGTGCTTACCAGAATGAAGCCATCCAGTGTTGGATTGCGAACGAGGCGAGAGGGATTTTCGAAATGGCGACCGGGACGGGTAAGACTTTTACGGCCCTCGGCTGCTTGGAACACGCCGCTAAGAATGTGGAAAGGCTTTTTACGGTTATCGTTTGCCCCTACCAGCACCTTGTCCAGCAATGGAAACGGGAAATTGACAGGTATCAAATTAAGTATGAGCGGTTAATAGTGGCCGATAGCAGCAGTGGAAACTGGAAAAAGGAACTCACAGATGCCTTACTTGATATGTCCATGGGCTATCGGTCGGCCGTGATTGTCATAGCGACCAATGCTACTTTCTGCCTGGACTCATTTCAACAGATAGTACGAAAGCACAAAAACGGCACACCGATGCTTCTCATCGCCGATGAGGTTCACTCGCTCGGTGCCATAAATTCAAGGCGCGCACTTTGGGATGGGGCCGAATTGAGGTTAGGGCTGAGCGCCACGCCAAGCAGATGGTTCGACGTTTCCGGCACTCAGGAACTGATGTCTTACTTTCATGGAATCGTTTACCAGTTCACTCTCGAAGACGCGATAAATAATATCAACCCCTTGACCGGAGAGACCTACCTCGTCCCCTACCGGTACAATCCGCACTTTGTAAGTTTAACCCCGGAAGAATTGACCGAGTATATCCAGAAATCCCAAGCGATAATGAAGCTGATGTTCGGAGCAAAGAATTATGAGGAAAGGGAGAAGTACTTCGAAAGGCTATTGTTCCAAAGGGCCAACATCGTAAAGAACGCCGAAGCGAAATACGATGTGCTCAGAGAGATATTCAACTCATACCTCCGCAGCCCGCAATGGACCATCGTCTATTGCAGCCCCCAACAGATCGAACGTATAGTCGGGCTGCTCAACCGTCAGAAGATCGTCTCCCACAGATTCACCATGGAAGAGGGCACGAGCCCCCGTGACGAATATGGAGGGCGGTCCGAACGGGACTATCTGCTGGAGAAATTCGCCCAAGGCAAGTATCAGGTGCTAGTGGCGATGAAATGCTTAGATGAGGGCGTGGACATTCCCCCGGCCAGAAATACCGTGCTGATGGCGAGCAGCGGAAACCCCAGGGAGTACATCCAGCGGATCGGAAGGGTGATAAGGCGGTGTCCGGGGAAGCGCGAAGCCCAAGTATATGATATCGTTGTTACCCCGTCTTACAGCAATCTACCCGAGGAATGGAGAGCGATAGAACTACGGATGTTCAGAAAAGAACTGAGCCGGTGTGAAGAGATTGCCCAGATAGCGATCAATAATTCGGAGGCTCTTAAGCTTATATCTGATGTCAAGGCAAGGTTTGTCGGGAGGTAAAGATGGGGCAGGAAAGGCGGAGCGTAAACCAACACATCTTGAAGGCATTGAAAGAAGGATGCGGAGACGAACTGGTAGAACGTTTTCTGCGCGAGCTGATTTTTCTCGAAGCTAACAACGAAGGCCACTGGAAAGAAACGTACAAAGAACGCCTGGCCACGATCTCGAAAAATTGGGGAGCGCGAGATGAGGATTGAAAAGATAAAGACGGCTAATTATCGGCAATTGAGAAATATAGAGTTGTCCTTTCCGGTCGATGGGAACGATCTGGCCATCGTCATCGGAAGAAACAAGGCGGGAAAGACAAATATCCTAAACGCCATCAACTGGTGCCTCTACGGCGACGAACCCCACCTGTCCCTGGAATCAGATAGGCTACCTCTCCCTAATTTGGAGTTGATCCAGGCCAAAGAGGACGCCCAGCTGGAAAGAGTGACCGTAGAATTGACAATCTCGGCCGATGACAGGGAGGAGATTCTGGTCCAGAGGACGGGCTTTTTCAGTATCAACAAAGAAACCAAGAAAGTGGTGGATCAGGGGTCGGAACTAACCGTAACGATCCCGGATGAGGAGGAGGGAGCCCGCCTACTGGAGGACGCCAAAGCGGAAGATTACGTCGAAAGATTATTCCCGCGCAATCTTAGGGAGTTCTTTTTCTTCGACGGGGAACGGCTGGACAGATATTTCCGGGAAGAGACTCCGCAAAAGATACGCCACGCGGTGTTCTCGGTCTCTCAGATCGATCTGTTGCAGGCCGTCGAACAGAAACTCAGCGAGCTGCTGAATGATCTCCGAAGAGAAGCAGGGAGGTCCAATCCGAAAATTGACCAAATCCAGAAGACCCTGGAAGAAAAGACCGGCAAATTGACCCAGACGGAGCAGAGAATCGGCGAACTTTCGGACCAACTTACGATAGCAAAGGACAAGATCAAGGAACTGGAGGACAAGCTCAGGGGCATACCGGATGTCAATAAGCTTCAATCGGAAATTGATCGGCTGACTTTGAAGCGAGACGAAAAGACGAAGCTGAGGAATGATAAGACCAAAGAGAAGCAAAACGTACTCTTTGAAGGCGGTATGACCATCATAGTCTGGGATGAGATTCAGAAAGCGATCAACCTTATCAAGGAAAAGAAGCGCAAGAGGGAAATACCGCCGACGATCGATACAAGAACTTTGGAGAACATCCTCAAGGATGGAAGCTGCCATATCTGCGGAAGAGATCTTGATAAAGAAGCTGAGGAGACACTGCTGAAGCTGCTTGAAGAAATAAAGCTTACTGCCGAGATCGGGCGGGCTCTGCTTCTCATGGAGAACGGTCTAGCGGACGTTGATGAGAAGGGCCGGGACTTGCGCCGGAGAATCTTGGCCATTACGAAGGAGCTTGATTCATACAACCGGGACATCGAGGAGGGCGAAAAGCAGATTGATGAGCTTCGCAAGAGGATTAGCGGTTACGATTCGGGGAAGGTAACAGACTGGTATAACGAGTACAGGAGATTCGAGCACGCCCGCGACCAGAGCCAAAAGACTCTCACATTATTGCAGGTTCTGCATAAATCCGTAGAAGGAGATATCGCTCGACTTAATGAAGAACTTAAGGCAGAGCTAAAGAAGGAGGGCCGCTTCAAGATATTGAAGCGTCAACTGGAATTCTGCGGCAGCGCATTTAACGCAACAAAACAGGTTAAGAAGAACATAATGGACCAGACCAGGCAGATGATAGAGGACGAGACCAAGAAAACTTTCTTTGACCTGATGTGGGATAAGGATACTTATGGAAACATCCGGATTGATGAGAATTATTCGATCCATCTTATACATGCGATGGGATATGAGTGCCTAGGTACTACGAGCGCCGCGGAAAGGGAGCTGTTGGCACTTTCTTTTACCTTAGCCCTGCACGCGATTTCCAACTTCAACGCCCCGATATTCATCGATACGCCGGTGGCCCGCGTTGACGATGTCAACAGGGAGGATTTTGCTAAAGTCTTGGCGGACCTGGGAAGCAATAAGGAGATCGTCCTTTTACTCACCCCGACAGAGTATTCCAGGGAGATCAGTTCGATCCTCGATGTGAAGAGCCACAATAGATACGAACTGAAGCGATCAGCTGATGAAACGAAACTAGAGGTGCTGCGATATGCCTGAGAGTGGGAAATTTCCGGACCGGTTGTATGTGGACAAGAAGGATATCGAACTTTATGAGAAGCTGAGAGGGGAATCTTTCTTCAAGAAGAGAGACAACAAAGATTTGTTTTTGATCGCGATGGTGTATGGCCACAAGGCCGACGGCCGGCAGAAACTTTCAAGCCGAGAGGGGTATGTCCGGGCCGAGTATCTGAAATCAAGAGACTGGGCACTTATCAATGCTATCTGCTTATCGATAGAAGGAACAGATGTATTGGGCGACGGGGAAAGAGTGTTCTCGATCGTAGAGGAGTGCGCCCATGGGGGAATACAGCTGTTAGTGGGCGAATTGAATGCCATCCAGTACGGGTCTTATGACAAACATTTTGAGAAGAAGATCCTGGACCTGCTGGGAGAGATCGGTTTGGGCTGAGGGCGGGAAACATTTGTGGATAGTCTTCTTCCTGGCATCGACTACAGGCCAGGGGTCAGGCTAGTTTCGCGCCTAATGTCACTGCAATCGGCAAATATAATCAAAGGAATTTTTCCTTAATTATGCTTTTTCCTTGACAATTGCGACTATATGAAGTATTTCTCTGCATAATGCAGAACAACTCATCCTTCATTGCCATACCCGGCGTCGTGGGGAAATGCGGCGGACTAGAAGTATTTCTGGGGTTTGCGTCCGCTCGGCTGCTCTATAGCGCATCTTTTGCGGATGTTCTCGATGAAGATACTGGCAGAGGATATCAGCGTCCACCCAATAAAAGACATAGCCTCGACTTTAAGAAATATATAAGCCAGCCTGACTCATCCACGATACCTTTGACGTTTAATCTCCGTAAAGAATTGAAGAAGAATTGGAGGCTGAAAAAGGGGAAGAACGGTAGCGCCGTGCTGTATATCGACGTGTGCTCCCGGTGCTTGGCTCAGGTCGATTGCCAACATCGCTTGGGCGAGTTGTCCGGTGAGGACGTTTCCTTAGCCTTCATGTCGTTTATTGGCTTAGATTTAAGAAGCGAGATGGCTCAGTTTGTCATTATCAACAGCAAGGCTAAGGGTTTATCTTCTTCGCTAACCGATTATCACGAAAGCAACCTCCTTTCCGACTTAGCAGCTGAAGCGCCTCAGCTGTTTATTGCGAGGCGGCTGAATGAGGACCCCGATTCTCCGTGGTTTAAGCTAATCAGATACGGTGGAGAAACTACCTCGGGCCTTAAACGAAGGACATCTTTCCGCATGATGCAGAAGGCTACTCTCCGTCTCTTGAATCAGACAAAGAAAGTAAACCTCGGCGACGCGGGTGCAAAATACTTGATTGTTAGGGCCTATTGGAAAGCGGTTAGAGAACAGTTCCCGACCGAATGGTCTGACCATCGGCATCATTTAATAACGAAAGGGGTCGGCCTTTATTCACTGATGCGGCTGCTAGGTGACATCATTCTCGCAAAAGGACCTGGAGATCCCTCCGTTGACTATTTTCAGAACGAAATAGCGGGCTTAACAGGAAAGATTGACTGGAGTACGAAAGGCCAGTTCGCCAATGCGGGCGGACAAAAAGGAGCGCAAGAAGTGTACGCCGCACTGAAAGAGGTGCTCGCGCTGTGAGAGTGCTCCTCGTTGAACCTTTGGTCAGGAAATTCTCGGACAGAGCCCAGAGCCGGGCAAGAGAAATCAAGGATAACTTACGTAAGCGGCCGGATGATGAGAGCCTCTGGTATCCCCCCTTGGGGCTTATGAAACTGGCCACGTTTCACAAGCGGCGCGGGGATGAAGTCAAGTTCGTCATAGGGAAAGATGCCAAATCGTTTGAAGTACAAGACCTGTTTTCCCCTGGTGTCTTATGGGACAGAATATACATTTCGACACTCTTTACGTTTTACTGGAAAGAAACGATAGAAACGATCAATTTCTATAGGGACGCCGTGGGTGGTTCCATCCACAAGATTTTCGTGGGCGGTATCATGGCCTCTCTTATGCGGAAAGAGATTTTTGAAGACACCGGGGTACATCCAGTCGTTGGCATTCTTGATTCGCCGACAAAAATAGGGTTGGATGGGGGTGAAAATATCGATGCTCTCGCTCCGGATTACGATATTCTTGATCCGGACCTCTACGCCATAAACGATACTTACTACGCCTATACTACGCGAGGGTGCGTCAGGCATTGTGAATGGTGCGGCGTTCCTAAGCTCGAGCCGGACTACACCTCGTATATCGACATTAAGGAAACGATAAAAGGGCTTCGCAAAAAATACGGTGACAAGCCAAGGCTCAAACTGATGGACAATAATGTCCTCGCCTCTTCGCATCTTGAGAAAATTGTCACCGATCTTGTTTCCTTAGGCTATGGCCGAGACCAATTCACGGAGACAACTCCGAAAAGACAGAGGGTTGTCGATTTCAATCAAGGATTGGACGCCAGACACCTGAACGAGCAGACGATGTCTTTGCTCAAGGAATTGAATATCAGGCCGATGAGGATAGCGTTCGATAAGGTGCGGAATAAGAGGGCGTATTTGAGGGCGGTCGAGCTTGCTCAAAAATACGGTGTCAAGGAATTCTCAAATTACATGTTATACAATTTTAAAGATACGCCGAAAGACTTGTATGAGCGACTCTCCGTCAACATCAAATTGAATGAAAAGTGGGGCAGGGGAACATCAGATGCAAAGGCGCAGATATATAGCTATCCTATGCGCTATGCTCCGATTATGAGCCGCTATGAAGACGAGTCCAGCCAAAAAAGGGATTACGTGGCTCCGCAGAAGCCGGAGCAGACCTCTGTGGGCTGGACGAAGCGTTTTACCAGGAACATCGAGATTATGAAGGGTGCGGCCTTCGGTGCGATCTCGCCGACGCCCCAGCTGGCTTGGAGGACGATAGGAAGAGACTATGACGAGTTTATCGCAAATCTTCATATGCCCGAAGAGTTGCTGAGGAACAGAAACAAGCACGAAAAAGAGGTGTACGAGGACGAACCAAGACGTCCGGCTGGGACCGGATTGGTTGAGGAATTCCGTTCATTTTTTTGGAGATTATTCAATAGTAATCCAGAAGAGGCGAAGAGGTTCCATATTGCCGTGGGGGAAAATTCATCGGCTGCGATTCGCGCCTACTTAGCTGAGTGTAAAGATGAAGAGGTTAAGAGATGGATGGTCTATTACCTAAAAAGCTGACATTGAAATTGGAGCCTTTTGTCGGATACCAACTATTGGATATTATCACCGGCGGCATGTACGATGATCCACTTATGGTGTATCGGGAGTACATTCAGAACGCAGTCGATTCGATAGATGTCGCCGTTCGGGAAGGAATTCTCTCTAAAGGCCAAGGTGCTATTACGATTGAAATAAACGGAACCGATCGGGCAATATCTATCGAAGACAACGGAGTCGGTCTTAGACATGATTCAGCCGCTAACCTACTTTTAAATATCGGCTTCAGTCCTAAAGACGGTGCCGGGCAGAGGGGGTTCAGAGGTATAGGCCGGTTGGGGGGCCTGGCCTACTGCGATCTTCTTCGGTTCACTACTCGCACAACTTCGCAGAAAGACGTAACAGTCGTAGAGTGGGACAGAAACCAGTTAGACGGTATGCCGAAAGAGGCCAAGATAACAAAATCGTTGGCCCAAATAGTAAAGGACACAGTAAGGGTTTACCAGAGGAAGGCGACACCTGACGAGTTGGATCATTTTTTCCGGGTAGAGATGCAAGGGGTTCGAAGATTTCATTCCGACAAACTGATGAGTGTCAAAGCTGTTCGAGATTACTTGGGCCAAGTAGCCCCTGTCCCTTATGATAAATCGCTCTTCTCTCATGCCGACAGAATCACTGAACATTTCTCGGATGTTCCAGGCTATCTGAGTTATCAGGTGACCATGAACGGCAAGAAGGTAACCAGACCCTATTCTGACAAAATACAGGTATCCACTAACTTTGCGGATGAGATTAAGGATGTTAGGCTATTTGAGTTTTCCGGAAATAAAATACCTTTAGCCAAAGGCTGGTATGCGGTAATTGATTATCGGGGAGCCCTACCGATAAGTGTTCCGATGAGAGGCATTCGTGTAAGGCAAGGAAATATCCAGATCGGAGATGAATATATTCTGGCCTCCTATTATCTAGAGCGACGGTTTGCAACCTGGACGATAGGTGAAATTCACATTTGCGACTACAACATTCGGCCTAATGCAAGAAGGGATAGCTTTGAGCAGACTCGGGAATACGAGTCGTTCCTGGAACAAGCCAGCATTCTTGGCCGGCTATTGAGTCAGTTATGCCGGAAATCGTCAAAAGCAAGAAGCAATTCTCTGGCCGTTATTAGACGGCTGGAGGAGATTGAATCCAGATTAAATAGCCTCACCTTCTTTCTCGATGAAGAGCACAGACAGAGCATTCTTACAACCTCATGCGAAAGACTCGAGAATATAAAACGTCTTATCGCACTATCGAATGACGGCGAACTCATCAGAAAAAAATACAGTAACATTCTAACGAGAGTTGATGAATTGAGCGATAACGCTTTATTTCTCCCTGATATTCTTGATAAAACTGACTTGGACGCTGATAGTATTGAGATAATCGGGAAGATTCTGAAAGCACTGCAAAAAGAGTATAATCAATGCAGTTCAATCGAGGATTTGATGCACAGAGTCTTGAAGCCCTTCTTGATTCATTGCAATAATGATCGCTGATTGTTCGTAAGCTACTAAACGAGAATCACTCTATGCTACCTTAGGTAACCTCACCTACCTGGATTGTGAGAGGCAAGGGACTACCCGGCATATACGCCATTTCCATCGGCAATCACTTATGCCCAACGTAACGACAAACCAGCACACGTGTGGGTGTATTCCGTATGAAAAGCAAGGATTGGAGGTAGCCGTTTTACCCCGGACGGCAGGACATTTTCTTACGCGACCATCGCGGGAGGACTTGGTTGCTACCCGTGGTTCACGCTGGTACCGCGCAGGCTAGAATGTCGTCCACGGGTGCCCAGCCTAAGACATCCAGCACACCCGCAGGGAGCGGTGCACTTCCATAGAAGAACAAAACAATAGTGGGGCGGGCCGGGGGTTAGATAGTAAAGTATGCTGCGGCTATGAAAGCCTGCTATTCGGTAAGTGTGTGTGTTGGCGGGCCCGGGGGGCCACAAATCCGGCTGTATGAGCGGCGAGGACGGGATTATCCCAGCCTTCCCTTCCGAAAGGCGGAAATATAGTCCATGCAATACTCGTCCTTGCCGGTAATGAGGAGGGCGGCCTTGAGGGCCCCGAAAAGCTCGTTGTCCGTGGGGTCCATAATAGCGGAATCCAGGCCCTGGGTAATGGCGGCTACGAGGAAGGTACGGTTCACGAGTTTCCTCTTTGGAAGGCCGAAGGATACGTTGGTCAGGCCGCAGGTCGTATGGACGCCGGGAAGTTCCTTGACGATCGCCGCGATCGCGTCGAGCGTGGCAACCGCCGAGAGGCTGTTCGTCGCAACAGGGTATACGAGGGGATCGATGTAAAGGTCGGCAAGAGGGATACCCGCCTTTTCGACCTTCTGTGCGAGATCGACTGCCATCCGCACCTTGGCCTCTGTCGTCTCCGCGATGGCGTCCGCCGACTGGCAGAGGGCGATCACCTTGGTCTTATACTCCGCTACGAGCGGGAGGATCCCCTCCAGGCGAGAGGGCTCGAGCGTGATCGAGTTGATCATGGGCGTTTTTTTTGCCAGAGGGATCGCGGCCCTTATAGCGGCGGGGTCCGGGCTGTCTATGCACAGGGGGATATCCGTAACGTCCTGGATGGCCCCCACAAGCCAAACAAGCGTTTCCGCCTCCCCGCCTTCGGCCGTCCCCGCGTTGACGTCGAGGTAGTCGGCTCCCGCCATGGCCTGCGCCCTCGCTTCATTCTGTATGAAGGAAACGTCGCGCGCGGAGACCGCCGCGGCGATGGGTCCGCGGGAAGCATTGATTCTCTCACCTATGATCAACATCGACTCGCTCTCCGCACCGGGCCTCACTTCAAAATGTCCGGGTCCAGGGGATAGGCGCCGTATTTCTTCACCGCCTTTGCCATAGCCCGGACGTTATCGTCCTTGCAGTAATCGGTAAGGCTGTTGGCGCTCGTAACGACATAGCCTCCGCCCTGCCCCGCAACGGCGATCCTTTCCTTCACCTCCCTGTCCACTTCGTCGGGCGTCCCTAGCGTCAGGGTGTAGTCGAGGTCTATGTTGCCGAGAATGGCGACCCGGTTTCCGTATTTCGCCTTTATCCGGCCGATGTCCATGGCCGAGGGCTGTATAGGGTGTATACCCGCCATGCCCAGCGTCAAAAGGTCGTCCAGGATGGGCAGGAGGTTGCCGTCGCTGTGAAAAACCCAGGGCTTCCGTATTGCACCGGCTACGATCTTCTGATAGGGGAGAAAGAATTCCCGATACTGCTCACGGCTCATCCACGTGGACTTCGTGTCTGCGTGGTCGTCGTTCACCCAGTAGAAGTCGAAATCCATCTTGTTCAGGTGCTCGACCACCCGCGCGGACCACTCCGAGAACCTCCTGTGGACTTCTTTGATAAGGCCCGGGTTATCGTAGATGTTGTACGCGAAATCGACGAGGCCCATGCTCTCGAGCATGGAGGCGGACCCGAGACGGACCCTCGCAAAGACCGCGTAATCGCCCTTGTACCGGGCCAGCCATTTCGAAACCTGTTCATATCTGGCGGGATGGTCGGGGTCGGGCAGGTACTCGTCGAAGAGCTTCAGAGAATCGTCCGAGGTGAGGAGGCCTTTCTTCACGAAAGTCCTGCCCGTCTCGGGGATGACCCCCATCTCAGCGATCCAGGGAGGGACGAAATCGAAGGTCACCTTGGTGGGATGATAATAGCTCTCCTTGAAGCTCGAAACCGCCTGCAGGGCCTGACCGGCCGTAGCCTCTCCCCCCATGGGGAAGTGGTACCCGAAACCGTCCATACCCAGTTTTGCGCACAGATCCCCGGGGGTAAACCGGGTCGTGCCCATGATCCTCTGCTGAAGGCCCTCCTCGAAGTCATTCTCTATCCACGGCACGCGGTCCGGGGTCTCTCTCCTCAAGGCCGCGAGGATCCTCTCCCTTGGTTTCATCTCCATAGGTCCTCCTTGCTTTAAGGTCTGCTATTGTCTGAGCTCATTGCACTTGATGACGGCGGCCCGTGCATCTTTACCGTAAAAATCCGCCCCTATCCGGTCCGCAAAGGCCTGGGTGAGGGGTGCGCCTCCGACGCCTATCTTGATGCTGTCTCTTACCCCTGCCTCTTTCAGGGCCTTGATCGTGTTTTCCATCGTCGACATGGTCAACGTGATAAGCGCCGACAGCAGCACGAACTGCGGGTGATGCCTGTTAATGGCCTCTATGAATTGCTCCGGGGCGACGTCGATCCCGAGGTCTATCACCTCGTATCCTCCGCTCTTGAGCATTATGCTGACGATGTTCTTCCCCACATCGTGGATGTCGCCTTTCACCGCCCCTATGACAACGGTGCCCTTGCCTGACGCCCCCTTTGCAAGGAGCAACGGCTGAAGGATTTCGAGCCCCGTATTCATGGCCCTCGCCGCTATCATCATTTCGGGAAGAAAGATCTCACCCTTGGAGAACTGCTCTCCTACGACGTCCATGGCAGGTATCATCACGCTGTTCATAATCTCCTCAGGGCCGAGACCGGATGAGAGAAGCGAGCGGACGGCAGGCTCGACGGCGTTCCTCTTCCCCTTGATTATGGCTTCCTTGAGCTCTTGCTTAATCGTCTCCATTTCCGACATGCTAACCTCCTTTGGGCGCCCCTGACGCTGCATTCAATCCGTACCGTATCGACCCTTAGGCCGCCCCGGCGACGATCTTCAGGACGGCCCTGTCATTCAGCAGCTCCTGCGTCTTTCCCGAAAAGATTATCTCTCCCCTTTCAATAACGTAGATCTTGTCGACGAAATCGGGGACATGATAAATATTCGATTCCGCGATGAAGATCGAGCGTCCCATCCTGACGATCTCGTGAATACTCTCCGCGATCTGCGGGATGACGACCGGCGAGAGCCCCTCGAAGCACTCGTCGAGCAACAGTATATGGGGGTCCATGGCAAGGGCCCTCGCGACGGACAGCATCTTCCTTTCCCCTCCGCTGATCTGCGTCCCTTTCCTTGTCCTGTACCTCTCTAGGGCCGGAAAGACGGAGTAGGCCAGATTTATCCTCTCCTCCGCCGTCCGTGACGTCTGGCGCATCCACGTGGCGATCTCTATATTTTCGAGCGTTGTGAGGTCGGCAAAGATCTCGCTTTCTTCCGGGGAAAAGCCGATGCCGGCCAGCGCGATCCGGTACGGCGCCATACCGGTGATCTCCTTCCCTCTGAACTTTATAGTGCCCGACGCCGGTTTATTGAAGCCCATAATGCTCCGCAGGAGCGTAGTCTTGCCCGCCCCGTTCCTCCCTATAAGGGAGACGACCTCCTTCTCTCCCACCTCGACGGAGACGTCGCGCAGGATCTGGCTCGCCTTGATATAGACGTCCAGGTTCTTTACCTCCAGTACCCCGGCCATCTCTTCAATTCTCCCTGTTCAGCAGGGAGCTGAACGTCTTGAAACATTCCTTCTGACCCATCACGGTACAGACTACCTCCTCATCCTTTTCTATCTGGTCCGGCGTCCCGTCCGCGAGGATCTTCCCCTGGACAAGGGCAATCACACGGTCCGAATAAGAAAAAACGAGGTCCATGTCATGCTCTACCTGGATGATCGATTTTATGCCCATCTCCCTGGACGCCGATACGAGGGTCTCCATGATCTTGTTCTTGTCGCTGGTGCTCACGCCGCTCGTCGGCTCGTCGAGGAGGATAACCTCGGGGTGCAGCGCGAAGGCCGATGCTACGTCCAGCATCTTCTTGTCCCCCTGGGGCAGATTCTTTGTCGGCACATCCTTCTTTTTCTCCAGGTCGAAGAGCCGCGCCACCGCCATGGCCTCATCCGTGACCTCCCGGTCGCGAAGAAGGGAGGAGAAGAACCTCTTGCCCCTGCCGAGTCTCGATACGACGGCGACCATCAGGAATTCGAGGACCGAGAAATTGGGAAAGATATTGACGAGCTGGAAGCTCCTGGCAAGGCCAAGCCTGGAGAGCCGCCCCGGACCCATCCCTGTCACTTCCGCCCCCTTGAAGAAAACCTTTCCCGTCGTCGGCGTGTAAAGGCCGGTAAGGAGGTTGATGAGCGTCGTCTTGCCGGCCCCGTTCGGTCCGATGATCGAAACGAACTCCCCTTCCTTGACTGAGAAGCTTACCCCGTCTAAGGCGCGAAAATCCCCATAATACTTGCGGAGATCATGCGCTGACAGCGTCTCCTTTTCCGTCCCTTCAGCCACGCTGCGTCCTCCTTCTAACGAAAGAACCGATTATGCCCGCGACTCCGCCGGGAGCGACGATGACGACAAAGGCAAGGATCGCCCCGAAGATGAACCTCCAGTACGGCGTGAGCGACATCACCTTGTCCTGAAGGAAGATATAGATGATGCCGCCGAGGAGCGGCCCGAAGAAATATTCGAAGCCGCCGAGAAGGGTCATGAACACCAGCGTTCCCGAGTGGGTCCAGTAGGTGAGACCCGGATCGACCTGGCCGACGGCGGGGGCAAGTATGGCCCCGCCCACCGCGGCGTATGCCGCCGAAATAACGAAGGCGTACCACCGGTACTTCTTCACGCTCACGCCGAGGTACTCCGCCTTCTCGGGGTTGTCCCTGATCGCTTTCAGGCAAAGGCCGAAAGGCGACGAGACGATCCTCCACATAACGAACGTAAGGACTGCCAGGACTACGAGCGCGTAAATATAATAGCTGCCCGTGAGGAAGTCCATTTTCGGCGTCTCTGCCTGATTGAACCCGAGCAGGTACGGTCTCAGGACGCGCATGCCTTCGTCGCCGCCCGTGAGGAAATAGAACTTCAGAAGGAACGTATAGAAAAGCATCCCGAAGGCCAGGGTCAGCATGGCGAAGTAGATCTTGATGTACCGCACGCATATCGCCCCGATCAACGCGGCAAGAAGGGCGGCGACGATAACGGCGACGACAAGGATGACCTCCATATACGGCACCGAAAACGTGCTGGTCAAAAATGCCGCCGTGTAGGCCCCCACTGTCATGAACAGGGCATGGCCGAAAGACAGGAGGCCGGTGTAGCCGAAGAGGAGGTTAAAGCCCATTACGGTGATCGCGTAGGCGAAAAACGTCAACATAAGGTAGTTCAGAAACTGCCCGCCAAAGAGGGGCAGGGTTGCCAGGACAAGGCCGGCGACGACTATGGTCGGCGTCTTCAATTTTGCAAGCGCTATTCCAAACCTGTTTTCCATCAGACCCCGGCGCTTCCGAACAATCCCTGCGGCTTTATTACCAGAACGGCGATCACTATGACATAGATCGTGAGCATCTCCAGCTCCGGATAAATGGAGATGGCGAGCGATTTAAGGATGCCCACGATGAGGGCGCCCGCAAAAGCGCCCTTCATGCTCCCAAGACCGCCGATTACGACAACGGCGAAGGCCAGTACGATCAGCTCCATGCCCATCTCTGAAACTGCGGCGCCCGTCGGGACCACGAGGGCGCCGCCCAGGGTTCCGAGGACCGTGCCGAGCGTGAATACCTTGATGTAGACAGATCTCATATTGATGCCCAGGGCCTCGCTCATTTCCTTCTTATCTGCCGTGGCCCGTACGATCCGGCCGAAGCGCGTGTTCATGATCAGATAGCCCATAAGGCCGGCAATCAGCAGGCTGCAGGCGATGACGATCAGGTTGTAGACGGGAACGGTGGCCCCAAGGACGTTGAGCTGTCCGTAGACGAGGTCTAACCCGCCGGTGCTCTGGGGTGACGTTCCCCAGACGAACTTGATAACATCTTCCAGCATCATAACGATACCGAACGTCAAGAGGAGCTGGAACGTTTCGTCCCTGTCGTAGACGAATCTCATCAACCCCCTCTCAATGAGGGGACCTACGAGCCCTATGATCAGGCCCGCTGCGATGAGGGGGAGGATGAAAAGCGGTTTGGGGAAACCGTGGTCGACGAAAACCCTGACGACCGTGATGCCGAAATAGGCCCCGAGGGCGTACAGGGTACCGCAGGCCAGGTTGAACACCTTCTGGACACCGAAAACGACCTGGAGGCCCGCAGCGACCAGGAAAAGCGTCGAGGCGTGGAAGACGCCGCTGAACAGTATGTTGAGGATCGTTTCCATATTACCGACTCAATCCTTTATGATCTTATTTCCACCCCTTGATCCAGTCGTACAGCTTGGCCGCCGCTGTGGGTTTCATGATCTGTACCGGCGTAAGGACCTCCATCTGGCTGATCGTTACGAAATCGTAAGGGTTCTTGTGCGTTGTCAGGCCCATGAAGAAGTTGCAGGACATGATGTTGTCTTCCCTATAGCCGCGGAAGCCGGAATATGAAGGCACCTGTATGCCGCTCAACGCCTTCCCGACCTCTTCCTTTGTCGGCCATCTGTGCAGTATGCTGTAACATTTTCCCACCGCCTCTTTGTACGCCTCGAGGACGAAGTACGCGTGGTCGCATTCGTAGACGGGGTATTCCTTGTATCTTGAATAGTACGAGCTGACGAACTTCTTGAGCAGGGGCCACGTGTCTGTCCATATGAAGTAAAGGCTGTTGTAACCAAGGATTATGCCCTCGGGCGTGAACTCTTTCTTCAGGGTGTAATGGGCGCCGCCGCCTGTGGTGAAGCATGCCTTCGACCTCTTGAAGAGGCCCACTGCCGTCCCCTGCTTCATCAGTATGGGTACATCGCCCGACCAGAAGCTCGTCATGATAAGGTCCGCATTGGCCCTCTTGAGCGCGGCGATGTGCGAGGTGAAATCGGTCTCTCCCAGCTTCGGCCACAGGGCCTCGACGAACTTTACATTGGGAATGAAGTGCTTCAGGACCGCCTGGTAGGCATCCCAGCAATCCCTCCCATAGGAATAATCGTTGTTTATCCCCGCGACCGTCTTGATGTTCGGGAAGAACTTCGCCGTCAGGATGGCGCCCCCTATGGCCTCCGCCTCGTTATCGGTGCTCCTGAAGCTGAAGCGCGTCTTTGGCATCGTCTCCACTACGCCCTTCTGCGTTGTCGCGTCCCAGGCAAGCCAGAGCTGGCCCAATTCCTCCGCGAGCGGTCCCGCGGCGAGGCCGTTTCCGGTCGACATCAGGCCAACGATCACATCGCACTTCTTCTCCAGGGTCAGTTTTCTGAACCGCTCCACGCAGTCTTTGGCGCTGGTCTCCTCTTCCATGAAGAGCTCGACCTTTCTTCCCAGGATTCCGCCTGCCCCGTTGACCTCCTCCGCCCACATCTGGGTAGTGCGCCAAGCCGCCGTCCCTGGAACCGCGATAACGCCCGCCAAGCCCGGCATTGCCCCTATCCTTACCGGCTCCGACGGGACGCCCTTGGCCGGTTTGGCCTGTGCCCCTGCCTTGCCCCGGCCTGTCAGGACCATACCGGCCCCCAATGCGGCGCCTCCGACTAATTGAACAAACTCACGCCTCGTCTTTTCCATTTTCTCCTCCTCTTTGAAATAGTCAATCTTGGAGATTAAACAGATAAAGCTTCGTGGTGGTATCCTTGCATGTTGCGCGTTCTTGTGGTCGGGGTCCGACTTATCCGGGCTCTGTACCCACGAGTTTTTTATTTTATCAGGAATAGGAGAGAAAACAAATAGTTTTTGTCAACGAGGACTGCCGATCAATCAAGAGATTTCCGGAAGCGAAATCTTCACTGCACAGTAGGCATCCATTTTCGGTTCATCCTTTCCGATTATGTGGTACTCTACTTGCGAGGGGAGCGGGAATGTCGACCGATCCGGCAAACGAGCAAACCGCGGCTTGCAGCAAAAAAGGCATCAGCGCCTCTTGTTCGTAGCCTCGGTTCTTGCCCTCTGCGGCGGTATCTATATCGAGGCGCTCTACCGGGTGCGCCTCGCGCCTCTCCTTCTCGCAGCCCTCACGGTCGCGGTAACCCTGCCCTTCGCAGCCAAGTCGTCAAGAATATTCGCCCTCCTCCTGCTGGCCGGCTTCATGCTGTGCGGCGCCTCGAGACTCGCCTTCATCGAGGCCGGCAAGCAGGCGCTGCCGGAAGAGGAGACGGCCGGCGGCCTTTACGAGGGGACTGTTGTTGAGAGCTCCCCCCGCCTCAAGGTCCTCTCGCTCTCGGCGCCCGCCGGCCTGTCGGGAATGCGCGTCGTTTTTTTCTCCGCCCTCGACCTGCCTCTCTCCCAGAGGGTGAGGCTTTTCGGAAACCTGAGGCCCATCGTACCGTCCTTCAAGAACCCGGGCTCCCCCTCCTGGAGGTGGCTGAAGCGCCTCGAGGGCGTCTCATACGAAGTGAAGGGGAAAGTCCTTTCCACGGCGGAAGGCCGCGACCCCATCGCAGCCTTGAGACGCTACTTCAAGGAGAATATCGAGAGATCCAAGGCCCAGCACGCGGATATACTCAAGGCCCTTACGATCGGCGACCGGTCTTCGGTGCCGCAGGAGAAGAACGACCTTTTTCTCCATACGGGCACGTCCCACATCCTTGCCATTTCCGGTTTCAACGTGGCGATCATATCGGGGTTCTTCTTTTTTCTTGCCAGGGCGGCCTTAAGGAGGATAAGGCGCTTTCGCATGTCGGGCAGGGACAGGCGGTATGCCTCCCTTGTGACCATCCCTTTCCCCTTCGTCTTCATGCTCGTAGCCGGCGCGGGCGTGTCCGTCATCAGGGCGGCGATCATGATTGCCGTGTACATGCTGGCCCTTTTCCTGGAGCGGGAAAGAGATTTCTACAATACCACGGCCCTTGCCGCCCTTGTCATTCTGCTCATCTACCCCCACTCCCTTCTGACACCCTCGTTCCAACTCACCTTTCTGAGCCTCCTTTTCATCGTGATGGCCATGGAAAGACTCTTCCCGGCTATCGAGCGCTTAAAAAACGGGATCGCCCTCTGGTCTCTCTCGACCGTGCTGTCGACCCTGGCCGCAACGCTCGGCACCGCCCCCATAGTCCTCTATTACTTTTACGGCATCAACCCTTTAAGTGTCGTTCACAACCTCGTCACCATCCCCCTCATGGGCGTGGCGGCGACCCTCTTGGGCCTCGTAGGCATGACGACGCCTTACGGCTGGCCCCTTCTCGTCGCCGCAGGGAAAATCACCGGACTGAACCTGGACGTACTCAGCGCCCTGGACTTCGGCTACCTCTATCCCCTTGTAAGGCCCACGCTTACCGAAATGGCCCTCTACTACGCCATAGTTACGGCGCTTCTCCGCCTGCGGAAAAAACACGCAGCGGTGGCCCTTCTCTTCATCCTCGTCCCTGTCCTCGCCATCCAGGGTTACGCAGATTATCGCCAAAGATTCAACACGGACGCGGGAGTTCTCTTCATAGACGTGGGACAGGGTGCAGCAGCCCTCATAGAGGCGCCGGGGGGTCTGAGGATTCTCATCGACGGCGGAGGGTATCAGGGCTCCGGCTTCGATATGGGCAAGCAGGTGATCGCACCCTTCCTTCTCTACAGGAAGATACGGACCATCGATTACGTGATCAACACCCACCCCCATGGAGACCACATAGGCGGGCTGGCCTACGTGCTCTCCCACTTCAATGTTTCACACCTTGTCACGGCAGGGCTTTTCCCGAGGGAGCAAAAGTCCAGGGAGCTTTCCGAGATCGCCCGGTCGAGGGGTATACCGCGGACGATCTGGAAAAAAGGTGACGCCGTCAGATTCGGCGCCTTCGGCATGGACGTGCTCCACCCCGACGGCCCGGTATCGTGGGACGACCTGAACAACAGTTCCCTCGTTCTCAGGGTGCGCTACGGCGATACGACATTCCTTCTCCCGGCGGATATTCAGGCAGATGTCGAAACAAAGCTCGTGATGTCCGGCCTAAGCCTCAAATCCGATGTCCTTGAAATTCCCCATCACGGCAGCGCAGCGTCCAGCAGCCTTCCTTTCATCGCTGCCGTGCGCCCCCGCCTCGCGATCGTGAGCGCCGCGGAAGGCCACTTGAAGAACGTGCCCAGCCCCTTGACGTTAGCGAGGTACGCGGCATTTTCAGTGCCTGTCCTGCGGACCGACAGACAGGGGCTGATCGAGGTCAGGTCGGACGGCAGAAAGATCACCTGGCGGACGTACGGAGAGTGACAGAGAGGAGTTTATACAGGATGAGATCGTCCAGCGAAACTCTTTCAAAATTGATAGGAACTATCCCTGCGGAAAGTGGCGAGAAATATAAGAAATGTGCGGAGAGTCCTAAGAGGGAGGCAAGTATCACTACGACACCGGGCGGGAAGGCGCGCCCGACGGCTGACGGGGCCGGAGCAATTTTCGACGGGGTACCCAGGCCGAAGGCTTGGGTCGTTCCCGTGATCGAGGGGTCGGCCGGCAGAAAGATTACCTGGCGAACGTACGGAGAGCGGAAACTACCCAAGAGCGGCAAGTATGAGGATGCAGATTTGGGGGAGTGCAAGCCCGAGGAACGGAGGCGTACTTCTTGTACGTCGGAGTCCCGCAGGGTGCAGCACGATGCCAAAGATGCTCCTCAGACGCCGCCGCTCCACACTAACCCCGTTTGAGCTGCTGCAGCATCCGCCTATCCTGAAACGCCCTCCCCTCGAAGCTTTGCAGCGGCGTCACCTGCCATTCCAGCATCGGCCACATGGGCAGGGCCCGCATGATCTGGTCAAGCTCCTCATTCGAGGCGGCGTCGATGATGAATGCAACGGCGCGCTCCGACAAAGGGACACCGCCCGCGAGTATCTTGTTCTCCGACTGGAGTTTCTTGAGGACCTCGAAGCCGGGCAGAACGAAATCCTCCAGCACCTCTATCATATCTTCGGGCACGGTCAACGCAGGCCCCCCGCTTCCGATAACCAGGTAGTTCATGATCTGCCCTCCTCCACGGAATATACACCCGTCAGGCGACCGTGTAAAGCGTTTGTTTGCACGCCGGGGCGCCCGCGCCCGAAGGACTTGGGTCGCCGAGCAATTGCCTACCATCTCGCAAGCCGAATGTGTTATATTGGTGTTAACGTTTCAAAGGCACAAACCGGGTTAATCGCCGGACCGTTGTTTTTTTTAGGAAAAAAGAGGAGAGAAGGATGAACGAACATTATATCGAGGAAGGCCTTACCTTCGACGATCTTCTTCTCGTTCCGTCTTTCAGTCAGATAATGCCTTCCGAAGTAGAGGTATCGACGCTTCTTACCCCTGTGATAAGGCTCAACATCCCCCTTATGAGCGCAGCAATGGACACCGTGACCGAGGCAAAGACCGCCATATGCATGGCCCAGGAGGGAGGAATAGGCATAATCCACAGAAATATGGGCATCAGGGAGCAGGCCCAGGAAGTGGAGCAAGTAAAGAAATCGGAAAGCGGCATGATCGTCGACCCCATCGTCATATCGCCCGACCAGAAGATCAAGGACGCCCTGGAGCTGATGGCGCGGTTCAGGATCTCCGGGATCCCGGTCACCCAAGGCAGAAAGCTGGTAGGCATCATCACGAACAGGGACCTGAGGTTCGAGACAAACCTGGAGCATAAGGTCTCCGATGTCATGACAAAGGAGAACCTCGTCACAGTCGACGAGGGCATCAGCCTAGAGGAATCGAAGAGAATACTCCACCGCCACAGGATAGAAAAGCTGCTGGTGGTGGACTCGGAATTCAACCTCAAGGGTCTCATCACCATAAAGGACATAGAAAAGGTGATAAAGTATCCCTCAGCGTGCAAGGACTCCCTCGGCAGGCTGCGGGTCGGGGCCGCGGTCGGCGTGGGGAGCGACAGGGAGATGAGGATAGAAGCACTTATGAAGGCAGGCTGCGACGTGATAGTCATAGACACGGCCCACGGCCATTCCAGGAACGTAGTGGAGTCAGTGGAGGACATAAAGAGGAATTTCAAGAACGTGCAGCTCATCGCGGGGAATGTCGCCACGGAAGATGGGTGCCTGGCCCTTATAGACGCCGGATGCGACGCGGTCAAGGTGGGCGTGGGACCAGGCTCCATCTGCACGACAAGGGTCGTCGCAGGAGTTGGCGTGCCTCAGATAACGGCCATTATGGAGGCGGCAAAGGCGGCGAGAAAGAGGGGCATCCCGGTCATCGCAGACGGGGGCGTGAAGTACTCGGGCGACGTGACCAAGGCTATAGCGGCAGGGTCGGACGTCATTATGATAGGCAACCTCTTTGCAGGCACGGACGAGACACCGGGCGAGATGGTCCTTTACCAGGGGCGCACGTACAAGATGTACAGGGGCATGGGGTCGCTGGACGCCATGAAAGAGGGCAGGACCAGGGACCGCTACTCCATCGCCGAGAACGAGGTCGAATCGAAGATCGTCCCCGAAGGCATAGAGGGTCGAGTGCCCTACAGGGGGTCTCTCTCCTTCACCCTCCATCAACTGATAGGCGGTTTGAAGGCCGGTATGGGGTATTTAGGATGCCGCAGCCTGGAAGAGCTCAAGAAGAATGCCAGGTTCCTTCGGATAACGAACGCTGGGTTGAGGGAAAGCCACGTGCACGACGTGATGATAACGAGAGAGGCGCCGAACTACAGGATCGAATAGCTAAAGGTTTGCCATGGCCTACGGTGATTACCACAAGGAGATAGTGGTCATTCTGGATTTCGGGTCGCAGTACACCCAGCTCATCGCGAGAAGGGTGAGGGAGCTGGGCGTCTATTGCGAGATCTTCCCTTACAACACCGACATCGAGAAGATAAGATCCATCAATCCCATAGGAATAGTGCTTTCGGGAGGCCCTCGCAGCGTCACCGAGGCTGAGGCTCCTTTCTGCGACGAGGCCGTCTTTCGCCTCCGCGTGCCCCTCCTGGGCATCTGCTACGGGATACAGTTGATCGCCAAGCTCCACGGCGGCGAGGTCCAGCGGTCGGAAAAGCGGGAATACGGCCGCGCCCACATTTACAGGGACAACGGCAGCCCGCTCTTGGAAGGAATTGAGGACGGCGACACCATCTGGATGAGTCACGGCGACAGCATCATGAAGATGCCCCCCGGATTCGCGGCCCTGGCCCACTCGGAGAACTCGCCTTACGCGGCCATCGGCGACGAGACCGGAAGGGTCTACGGCGTCCAGTTCCACCCCGAGGTGCACCACACACCCAAGGGAAAGTTGGTCCTGAAGAACTTCCTGTACAAGGTTTGCAAGGCAAAAGGTCTTTTCTCGGCCGCCTCCTTCATCGAGATGACCACGGAGAAAATAAGGGAGGAGGTGGACGGCAAGAAGGTAGTCTGCGCCCTCTCCGGCGGCGTCGACTCCTCCGTCGTGGCCGCCCTCGTCCACAGGGCCGTAGGAGACAGGCTTACGTGCGTTTTCGTTAACAACGGCGTGCTCCGCAAGAACGAAGGAGAGGAGGTGCTCGACCTTTTCAAGGACCGCCTCCACCTGAACATTAGGTACGTTGACGGGTCCGAAAGGTTCCTCGGTGCTCTGAAGGGCGTCAGAGACCCGGAGAGGAAGAGGAAGATCATCGGAAGGCTCTTCATCAAAGTCTTCGAAGAAGAGGCGCGGTCGTTGGGAGACGTGCAGTACCTCGCTCAGGGCACCCTTTACCCGGACGTCATAGAGAGCGTCTCCTTCAAGGGACCTTCTGCGACGATAAAAAGCCATCACAACGTCGGCGGCCTTCCCAAGCGCATGCGCCTCAAGCTTATCGAACCGCTCCGGGAGCTTTTCAAGGACGAGGTCCGAGTCGTCGGCCGGGAGCTGGGACTGCCCGACCATGTGATCCAGAGACAACCCTTCCCTGGCCCGGGCCTGGCCATAAGGATGATAGGCGACGTGACCAGGGAGAGGATCAAGATGCTCCAGGAGGCGGACGACATCATCCGTGAGGAGATAGAAAGGAAGGAAATCTTCGGCCACATATGGCAGTCCTTTGCGATACTGATCCCCATCAAGACGGTGGGCGTAATGGGCGACGAGCGCACCTACGCGCACGCCGTGGCCGTCCGGGTAGTGGAGAGCGAAGACGGCATGACCGCGGACTGGGCGAGATTGCCCTACGACGTGCTGGACCTTATCTCCCGGCGGATAATCAACGAGGTCCCCGGGGTGAACCGCGTGGTCCTCGACATATCGTCGAAGCCTCCGAGCACGATAGAGTGGGAGTAGGTTGAGCGAGTTCGTCCACCTTCATCTCCATACGCAGTTCAGCCTTTTGGACGGGGCCATCCGCCTGGACCCGCTTTTCGAGACGGCCAAATCCTACAATATGCCTGCCTGCGCAATTACCGACCACGGGAACATGTTCGGCGCGGTCGACTTTTATTTTGCCGCCCTGAGCCACGGAGTAAAACCGATTATCGGCTGCGAGGCCTACATCGCGCCGAATTCGAGGACAGACAAGGAGCGGCACAAAGACAACGCTTACCACGTGGTTCTCCTGGCCCAGAACAACGAGGGGTACGCAAACCTCGTGAAGCTCATCAGCATCGCCCACATGGAGGGCTTCTACTATGTGCCGCGCATCGACAGGGAAATCCTGGCCCGGTACAACGCGGGCCTCCTATGCCTGACCGCCTGTATCAAGGGGCAGATACCCCAGATGATCCTGAAGGGGGACGAAAGCGGGCTCCAGGCCCGGATGGAGGAGTATATCGCTATTTTCGGAGACCGCCTCTACCTGGAGCTGCAGGACAACGGCATTGCCGAGCAGAAAAAGGTGAACGAAGGACTATTGCGCATGAGCGCCCGCTACGGCCTGCCGATCGTGGCAACGAACGACTGTCATTACCTGAAAAGACAGGAAGCCCGGGCGCACGAACTTCTGCTGTGCATACAAACGGGCAAGAAGATGAGCGACACGGACCGCCTGAAATTCTCCACGGACGAGTTCTATTTCAAGTCTCCCGATGAAATGGCATCGGCTTTTGCCGACCATCCCGATGCCCTGCGGAACACGCTCCTCATTGCCGAGAGGTGCGACGTCTCCATCCAGACCGGCACCTATCACTTCCCAAATTTCAGCCTGCCGGGGAACATAAGCCCCGAAGAGCACTTCGAGACCCTCTGTCTCAAGGGCTTCGAGAAGAAGATAGGGATGATAGCCTCATCTTACGCGGAATTCGGCAGCGAGCTGCGCGAGAAGTATAGAAACAGGCTTGCTTATGAGATGGACGTCATTAAGACCACGGGTTTCGCCAGTTACTTCCTCATCGTCGCCGATTTCATAGGGTACGCCAAATCGCAAGACATCCCGGTAGGGCCGGGCAGGGGCTCCGCTGCGGGCAGCCTCGTCGCCTACTGCCTCGACATCACGAACATCGATCCCATAAAATACGACCTCCTCTTCGAGCGGTTCCTCAATCCGGAAAGGATCAGCATGCCTGACATAGATGTGGACTTCTGCTTCGAAGGAAGGGAGCGCGTCATCGAGTACGTCACGAACAAGTACGGTAAAGACAACGTGGCCCAGATCATCACCTTCGGGACCATGAAGTCGAAGGCGGCCGTCAGGGACGTCGGGAGGGCATTAGGCCTTCCTTACGCGAACGTGGACCAGATCGCGAAACTAATACCCGCGACCCTGGACATCAGCATCGAACAGGCCCTGTCGGAAGAGCCGAGGCTCAGGGAACTCTGCCAAAAGGACAAGACGGTCAGCGAGCTCATAGAGAATGCGCAGGTTCTGGAGGGTCTCGCGCGCCACGCATCGACCCATGCCGCCGGCATCGTGATATCGAACAAGCCCCTCGTGGAGCATGTCCCTCTGTACCGGGGGCAGAAGGGCGAGACTGTGACCCAGTACTCCATGAAGACCATAGAGAAGATAGGGCTCGTCAAGTTCGACCTCCTCGGCCTCAAGACCCTCACCATTATAGACAACGTCATCAAGATGCTGAAGGCGGAAGGGACAGAGCTCGACATCACGGCCATACCCCTGGACGATCAAAAAACCTATCGACTCCTCGCCTCGGGCAATACCTCCGGCATATTCCAGCTCGAAAGCAGAGGCATGAGGGAGCTCCTAACCCGCCTCAAGCCTTCGCACTTCGAGGACATCATCGCCCTCATAGCCCTCTACCGGCCGGGCCCGCTGGGCAGCGGGATGATCGACGATTTCATCAAAAGAAAACACAACCCGGGCCTCGTCAGGTACGAGACCGAGCTTCTCAGGGAGGCCCTGGAGGAGACGTACGGCGTCATCGTCTATCAGGAACAGATCATGAAGATCGCCTCGCTCCTCGCCAATTTCACGAAGAGCGAGGCCGATCAGCTCAGAAAGGCGATAAGCAAGAAGATACCCGAGCAGCTCGAATCCTACAAAGAGCAATTCAAAGAGGGGTGCGCGGCGAATAACGTGAGGCCGGAGGTCGCCGCAAAAATCTACGAGATCATCCTGCGGTTCGGCCAGTACGGCTTCAATAAATCGCACAGCGCAGCCTATGCGCTCGTGGCCTACCAGACGGCTTATCTTAAGGCCCACCACTACCTCCCCTTCATGGCCGCAATCCTCACGAACGAAGTGAACGACACGGACAGCCTGATCCGGTATATCACTGAGTGCAGGGAAAACGGCGTAGTTATCCTGCCCCCCGACATCAATGAGAGCGCCAAGGCCTTCACCATTGTGGGGAACGAGATAAGATACGGACTTCTCGGAATTAAGGGCGTGGGAGAAGCGGCCCTTGACAGCATCCTCGGTGCAAGGCAGGAATGCAGCGGCTTCTCTTCCTTCACCCATTTCTGCTCCCTCGTCGATTCGAGGAAGGTCAACAAAAAGGTCGTGGAGTGCCTGATAAAAGCGGGCGCCTTCGACTGTACGGGGCTAAAGAGGTCCCAGCTCTTTACGCTCGTACAGGAGAAATGGGACAGACTTGCGAAGAAAAACGGCAAGAACGGCCTCCAGATGGATATCTTCGGGAGCAATGCCTTCGCCCCGAGGGAGGACGACATCCCCCAGACCGACGAGCTGGACCACGGAGAGATACTGAAAGGGGAAAAGGAGGCGCTCGGCTTCTTCTTCAGCCAGCACCCCCTGTCCGCTTACGGGCGCATTATATCCCGGGTCACCAGCCTCGACACGGGAAGCATCAAGGAGACGGAGACGACCGAAGACGTGACTATCGTCGGCATCGTGAACGGGTGCAAGGAGATCACTACCAAAAGGGGAGACCGCATGGCGAACATCTCCCTCGAGGATACAAAGGGCATCATAGAGGTGATCGTCTTCCCCGACCAGTACTCGAAAAACCTCCTTCTGATAAGAAGCGAAAGGCCCCTCGTGGTGACAGGGGCACTGGAGAGGACGGAGGACGGGACAAGCCGCATCAGGGCGAAAAACATCACTCCTCTGGAGGAGATCCAGAAAGAGCTGGAGAAGGTCGTACGAGTAAAGATCGATTGCGGGCTCTTCAAAAAGGATTATCTGAGGAAGCTCAGGGACGTTCTCGTTGCAATCAAGGGGGATTCGCGGGTCATGCTGGAGTTCCTCCAGGACGGTGAGCACAAGGTGTTCGACGTCCCGGGCGTGCGCATCGATGCCGGTAAAACCGAGTTGGTCCGCAGGGCTTTCGCCGCGGGCCTCGATATAGAGGTCCAGGAATGAGGCGATATTATCTTGATTTCGAGAAAAAACTCGAGCCCCTCGAGCGCAGGATAGAAGAAATAAGAAAGTTCCACGACGTCACGGACGCCCACTACGTGAAGGAACTCGATCAGCTTGCCAGGAAGGTCGCCAAGGCGGAGCAGGAGACATACGGGGCCCTGACCAACTGGCAGCGGTGCCAGCTCTCCCGCCACTTGAACCGGCCCCACACGCTCGACTACATCGATAATTTGTGCACCGACTTCGTCGAGATCCACGGAGACCGGAGGTTCAGGGACGACCCTGCCGTCGTCACGGGGTTCGCCCGCTTTGCCGACACAGCCATCGCCGTGGTGGGACACCAGAAGGGGAACACCCTGAGCGAAATGGCATCGAGAAACTTCGGAATGGCCCATCCGGAAGGATACAGGAAGGCCATGCGGCTCATGGCGCTGGCCGAGCGGTGGGGCAAGCCCGTTCTGACCTTCATCGACACGCCGGGCGCTTTTCCCGGCGTCGGCGCGGAGGAACGGGGCCAGGCGGAGACCATCGCGTCAAGCATCGAGACCATGTTCTCCCTTTCCGTCCCGGTCGTCTCGGTCGTTATCGGGGAAGGGGGCAGCGGAGGCGCCCTTGCCATAGCCGTGGGCAACAGGATCCTGATGCTTGAAAATGCGATCTATTCGGTCATCTCGCCGGAGGGTTGCGCGGCCATCCTGTGGAGAGACGGATCGAAAGGCCCCCTCGCTGCCGACGTCCTGAAGCCGACGGCCAGGGACCTCTATGAGCTGCGGGTGATAGACGAGATCATATCAGAGCCCCTCGGAGGGGCCCACAGGGCCTGGGAAACAACCTTCCGGACTGTCTCGGCAGTTATCGCCAAACACCTGGGCGAGCTGCTCCAGGCGACAGGGGAAGAGCTGAAAAGACAGAGGTATGAGAAGTTCAGGAACATGGGCATATTCGACGAGGCAACGTAGCGAAGGAGCGGCCCACCTATGAGGGCCCATGTGCTCCAGCACGTCCCTTTCGAAGGCATCGGCAGTATAGCGGGGTGGTTGGAGCAAAACGGGGCAGACGTGACGTTGACCCGTTTTTTCGAGAATGGGCCCCTCCCTCAGCCTGACGGCCTCGACCTCGTCATAGCCATGGGCGGGCCGATTAGCGCCAACGACGAACCGGTGCTGCCGTGGCTGCGTCCGGAAAAGGCGTTCCTTCGGGAGGCCGCCCGGGCCGGTGCGGCCGTCCTCGGCGTCTGCCTCGGGGCTCAGCTCCTCGCCGCAGCCTTTGGGGCCAGGGTATACCCGGGTCCCTTCAAGGAGATAGGCTGGTTCCCCATAGAGGCAGTTGCCCGGCAGGCAGGCGCCTTCAGGTTCCCCGATAGGTGCACCGTTTTCCACTGGCATGGGGAGACTTTCGACCTGCCGCCCGCTGCCGTACACCTTGCCAGAAGCGCGGCCTGCGAAAACCAGGCCTTCCAGATAGGCCGCCGCGTGATGGGCCTGCAGTTCCACCTCGAGACCACACGGGAGAGCGGACTCGCGATCCTCGACAACTGCAAAGACGAGCTGGCCTCCGGGCCCTACGTCCAGAGCGAATCCGAACTTCGGGCCGCTTCAGCCGACTCTTACGCCGGGATCAACAGACTGATGGACAGGATACTCTCCTATCTGACCGGACGGTAGCCGGATTTGTCCGTCAGCCGGGAGAAGGAAAGCATCGGCCTGCACCCTTCCTCATATCTCCATGAGGTCTTTGCCGGCTATTATCCGGCCGGAGAAGCTCGCGCGGGCCGGCTCTATCCACATGTCGTCGGTAATGGAAGCATCGTCGGAGGGAACGAAGTGCGTCAGAACCAGGGTCTTGACCCCGGCTTTCTTCGCTACTATCCCCACTTCTTCCCGAGTGGTATGGCTCGCCACGATGTGGTTAACGAGCCTTTCCGCGTTAGGGACGCGCGCCATCAGCCTGGAAAGGGCCTCTTTGTTGATAACCTCATGGACGAGGACATCCGCCCCTTGGGCAAGCTTGACGAGGTTGTCGGAGGGGGTGGTATCGCCTGAAAAGACGATCGAGCGGCCGGGCGTGTCGAAGCGGTAGGCGTAGGAAGGGACAACAGGCGGGTGGTGCACGAGGGCCGCAGTAACTTTCACCTGGTCGTCCTCCATCACCAACCCTTCTTTAGCGATCTCATGTGAGGCGACCATGGGAACCAGGGGAGGCCTGCCCTCATCCGGTATCCTGATGTCGATATCGTAAGCGTTCGCCTCGAAGAACGACCTCGTGATCCTTTCGAGCGGCGGGGGACCCCACGAGTCTATCCTGCCTTTGAACCCGCTTACCCAGGCATTATATACGAGCGGCCCGTACTCCAGGTTGTGGTCGGAGTGATGATGGGTGATAAAGATGTGCCTGAGGCTGGTGAGGGGGATATTCGCCATCACTAGCTGCCTGCTCACCCCGCCGCCGCAATCGACCACATAGGGTATCTTGTTTACCACGACGACCCACGCGGACTGGTTCCGCAGCTTGTTGGGCCTCGGGCCTCCGCCTGTGCCGAGGAGTATCAGGCACGGCCCCTTTCCATCCGGCGGCGCTTGTTCCCCCTTTTTTTGCCCCAGGGCCTTGCCCGCCAGCAGTACCCCCGCCGCAGTCGCGCCGAGTGACGTTGAAAGGAACTGGCGGCGCGTGATACCGTCCTTCTTTTTCATCGAGCCCCCTCTCTTCTTTCAGTGCTTTTCCGGATTGTGCCCGGAGCCGCTTCTACCCTCCGCCGATGGGCGGTACAAGGGCAACCTCGTCTCCTTCTGTAAGGTGCAGGTCAGGCTTTGCATGACGGCCGTTGACGAAGATCAGAACGACCTCGCCTTCCGGAACCCCGAGCCGCTTCATAACCTGCAGAACGGTAGCGTCCTGGTCAACCTCCAAAGCCTCCTCTCCGGGGCGGCCCCGGCTCAACGTGGCGAAAAGCCTTACGGTGATGCGCATGCCCTCAGATGCGTCCAGCCGCATCCTCCAATAGTGCCGGCCCTCCTCAGGGAGGAAGGCTGTACCGATCGTCCGTCGAGGGCCGCCCCCTTGATCCCGTCAAAGAACCGATCCGGCTCGGCCGCAAAAAACAATTCAAGCTCGCCGGAAGGAACATAGATGCCCCTTTCGAGGAAGAGAGGCCCCAGGTCGGCCATTAGCAGGTTAAACACCTTCACCCGGAGCAAACCCTCCTTCTCCTCACCGTGCCACTCTTCCTGCTTATGGGTAATGGTGTTTCGTAACGACGCATAAAACCCCTGACGTCTCATGGTCGCGCCGACAAGACCGGGCATGGCCGAGGAAAGGGCCAGCGTCGAGCCTTCGGTGACCGTCGCCGCATCGAGGTCGTCAACAGGCTTGCCATCAAGAAATATGGTGCTGATCCGCTCGGCAACGTACTGCGGGGATAGGCCCAGACGTTCCCGCAGGAACCGCCCGACGCCTGTGCCCACCCTGGCCTTTATTAAGAAGCCTCCTTGAAGGATCCTATAAAACCTTGCCAGGAGGTCTCTCTCCACAACCAGAGACAGCTCGGCCCAGCGACCGTCCCCGGCCACTATAGCTTCGGCATCCTCCATGGCCCGTCCTCTCAAAACAAAGGGGGAAAGGATTGACCCTTCCCCCCTTGTCCGTCTATTCTACCAGTTGAAGACCCTGTCAAGCTCCTCGTCGCTGACGCCGAAGGTCACGTTATGGGGAGGCACAGGCTGGGTCTTGAAGAACATGGGCAACCTGTCCTGTTCCTTGGAGAAACCCGCCCTGATGTTGAAGTCCCTCTCCATGGTGAGGATCCTCTTCCCGAGGGCCGTTACGTCCTCGGCGGTCATGCTGGCTCCGTAGAAAGCGTTGAGCATATCCAGGAGGGCCTGGAAAGTTTCGGGCTGATCGAGGATGGGAAAGGCGATAAAGAGACACATGCCCGTCGAGTCAATAGCAGCAGTGGCGACTTGGAGGTTTCTCGAAAGTTCGATCTGTCCCTCTCCCTTCAGTGGATCGACGAAACCGCCCACCTTGAGTATATTTGCCGTAACGGCGTAGCCGGCAGTGTGGTCGGCGCCCATGGGGCTTGTCGCATAGGTCACGCCTATCCCTTGCACTGCCCTCGGGTCGTAGGCCGGCATACCTTGCCCCTTCACGACCGGGACCCTCTCTACCCCGAAGACCTTGCCCGTGACAGCCGCCCCGCTGCCGATTATCCGGCCAAGGGGCGTTCCCCTGCGCACATCCTTTATGAGGTCTATCGCGGCGTCGGCATCGCCGAAACGTAGCAGGCCCGCGTCCATGGCAACCCCGATGGTGACGCCCATCTCTATCGTATCGAGTCCTATATCATCGTCGAGGAAGTCCATCATCGCTATCTTGTCGAGATCGTCGATCCCGCAATCGGCGCCGTGCGCCCAAACCGTTTCGTACTCAGGCTGCTTGCTCAGGTAGTGACCGTCCTTGTCGTTGTAAATGCCTGAACAGCGGACGACGCAGCCCCGGTTGCAGGCGTGCGAGGCAAGGCCCCCCCGCTCGGTTTCGAGGGCGGCCTCGGTCTCTCCGCTTATCCGCGAGACCCCCTTAAAGGTCCCCTGCGAGAAATTGTACGTGGGGTAGCCCCCGGCTTCATTGAGGATATTGGCCAGTACGTTGGTCCCGTAGGCTGGGAGGGCCTGACCTGTAACAGCGTTTTTTCTTAAGCCTTCCACGAATGCCCTGTTCGCCTCCCCGAACTTCGCCGGGTCCTTCGGCGGCCGGGCGGAAACGCCCCTATCATCAAGCACGATGGCCTTGACGCCCTTGGCCCCCATGACCGCCCCGACGCCGCCGCGACCCGCGTGTCTCGTAGGGCGCAGTTCCGTGTCCGTGCAGGCAACAGATGCGGCAGCAAGCTTCATCTCACCGGCGGGGCCTATGGATATGCATGCTATTTTGTCCCCGTACTCCTTTTTCATACGCTCCACCGTTGCATAATTGCCGAGCATCTTCAGACTGTTGTCGATGGAGCAGGTGACGCCGTCCTTATTTATCAATATCTTGTAAAGGTCGTCTCCCTTCGGCTTTCCCTCGAGCACGATGGCGGCGTAACCGAGACGGGCCAGCATCGCGGCGGGCTCGCCGCCCGCATTTGCCTCCTTGATGCCTCCCGTAAGGGGACTCTTGCACCCCACCGAGAGCCTGCCCGACATGGCGGCTATGGTGCCGCTCAGGAGTCCGGGCGCGATGACGAGCTTGTTGGAGCCACTCAAAGGGTGGCATGACGGCGGCACCTCTTTGCTCACTATGGCAGACGTGAGGCCGCGTCCGCCCAGGCCGGCATAGTCGCCGATGGGAGCTTCGATTGCCTTCGGGCCTTCCGCAGCTCCCATATCGATCCTCAGGATCTTGTCCATAACGACCTCCCCCGTATTGGCGTTAGTATCCGGATAGATACATTATGCCGCAGCGCCTTATGAGGCGCAAGAGAAATATTACAGCCTTTCTTCAATTCAATCGGTATTTCCGTCGTACCGGACCGTAGGGCCCTTTCCGATCAAAAACGGGCTTCTGGGATCGTGGAGGGCCCTGTTTCTCCGGGCCTCGCCCCTGTTTGAATTGGCATAGCAGTAAAGGCAGCCATGAAGGCATGTGTTGTATTGCCCCACATCCTGGCTTTCCACACACCTGCAGTCCTCGCGCTGGTATCTGTCTTTCCTGCCGGAAACGTCGACCCCGAAAAGCCTTCTTATCAGCCGGTCGTCGACGCATTTTCCGTGCTCGACGCCCGCGCCGGAGAGATCGAGCTTTTCTGCGCAGCTCACGATCTCCATGGAATTCCTGCGTGCAATGTCGGCCAGGGCGCCGGCGATCCGCCGTGCCTGCTCCGGACTTCTGGCGTCGTCATAAAACTTGATGCCTTCCCGTGCGCTTATTCCGGCGAGATTCCTGCTGACGCTCCTATACAGGTGCAGGAAGCTAATCACCACCCGCAAGGTCGAGCCGCGAAGCTCCGAGGCCAGACGATCGAAGGCCCCGATGAGGCTGCCTTCGGGGGTCAAGTCGGAAATGATGATGGGATCGAACCGCCATATCACCTTCTCTGCGCCGATCTTACCGCTCAAGGCCCTGAAAGCGGCCAGCAGCTCGGCCGCGGCAGGAACGGACGGCTCGAGGGGCTTGGGGTAGGCCGTAAGGGTGAACTGGAAGTAGTACCTGTACCCGCGGTCGTCGAGCTCGTCGAGGCAGCCCAGCATCGGCCCCGGGTTCTTCGTCCAGAAGACTATGGCATCTACCCGGTCGGGGGAAAGTTCGACCCGCCTCACCTGGTGCGCGTTGAACGGGTTCCGGACCAGAAGGTGCCCTTCCCGGATCCGGTTCATGAACCATCCGTGGTAGAAGGCGGGGATATCGGTTCGTCTGCTGGCGCTTATGATCATACCGGCAGACTTTATTGTATCATGAAAAGGCCCATCCGGGCCGCTACGCCTGTCCCCCTTCCTCCACCACGCAGCATGCGCCCTTTCTGCCGAGCATCCGGTTGATGACTGCGGACGCGCAGCCGACGCCGGACCTAACGGTCAGCGCCAGGCTGGGACAGTTGCACTGGCACGCCCCGCACTCTATGCAGGCGTCGCGGGCCGCGACCTCTATTTTGCCGTTCGCCGCGGCAAGGACACCCCGCGGGCAGACGGACAGGCACATCAGGCACCCTGTGCACTTCTCTCCGTCGAAAGCGAGGGTAACGACGTCTTTGAGATACATGAGCCGCTTCATTCTACTAGCCCCCTCCGACGGCGGCGGCGACCCAGAGGGCCAGGCCGGCGGCCGTACCCACCGCTTCCAATGGAAGGGCCCACCCCATCTCCCTTTGCACGCCGGAAAGGGAGGTAAAGGTCGAGCTGCCCGTGAAATTCATCGCGAGAAAGGCGGCAATGGCGGGCACCGAGAGGAGCACAGAGAGAGCCGAAAGGACGCCCAGGCCGGCGCCTGCAAAAAGGGCGCAGAATGCTGCCGCAGTGCCCACGACGAGTCCTTTTGCCGAAAAGGCCCTGCCGGGAAGCCAGGGCAGCAAAAGGGGAGTAAGGACTGCCCCTGCCAGGACCGATGTGCCCAGGGCAACCCAGACTATCCTTGCTGGCCCTAAGGCCCTCTCGATGCTGAGGCCGGAGAAAAGAAAAGCGAGGATCGACAGGACGGCGGCCGCGGGCAGGGCCACTTTCAGGGCCGGAATCACCTCCATGGGGACGAGGGCGAGCCTCTCGGAGGTTCCGAAAGTCTTTGCCCTCATGACCGGCGTTGCCTTGAGCCCCCCTTCGAGGAAAGGGGGGATGTCCTCTGCTGCGACAGGACCGTAGACAACCTGAAAGCCCGAGCGTCTCTTGACTTCGTGGGCTGCGACCCCGGGACCGCCGAGCTGGGGCACTATCAACCGGCGGTGGGAGACTATGTCGGAAAGGCCGGATGTCTCGATCCGGTCGATCATCTCCTCGGTGCCGAAAGATCCCTTTCCAGCCGCGCACCATACGTTGATGCCCGCCGTATCGAGGACGAGGATCCACCCGTCCCGGCCTGCAAGGGCCGCCCTTAGCCGGTCGAAGCTCATCTTATAGCTGGCGGTCACGAAGACGTACGAATCGGGGCCTGGCCGTCCGAGGGCGTAGAGGCCGGGATCGACCGTGTAGCTCATGCGCCCCACGCCCCAGCGCACCTTAAAAGCACCTATGCGGTCAGAGGGGCGAAGGGTGGACGACACGCGGGGCACAACCCCCGCGGGCGTATCCATCCGCCCCTCGACGAAAGACTGGTCGAGGCGGGGCGGGCCAACCCTGGCCCGCCTGGGGTTCTTGCCTCAGCAGGGTTTCCCGGTTGTCTCTAAAAGTACGGATGCTGACTCTTCTGCCATGGCTATATGATAGGGCGCCGGGCCGGGGATGTCAATCTTGCGTATTTTTTGACGCGCCGAGGCGTCCCCGGTGGTCCGCTCCGCCCTACTTGCGGAAGAGCCAGAAGATCAGGGACAGGATGATGCTCACCACGATGCAAGTAGTCAGGGGGAAATAGAAGGTGAAATTCTCTTTCTTAACGTAGATGTCTCCGGGCAGGCGGCCTATATAGGGGATCTTGTGGGCCAGAAGGAGGATCACGCCTGCGAGAGCGATCAGGCCGCCGAGGATTATCAGCATCTTGCCGATGGCCGGCATCATCTCTTTTCCGCGCCCCCCCTTTCCGGGCCTCGCCTTCCGGGGCCGCTCCCTTTCAAGGCCGCTTTTTCCGCGGCTGTCTTGGGGCCGAACCTTTCATATTCGCTGAATATGCAGCCGCAGTAAGCTTGTCTGTAAATGCCGAGCCTTGCCGCCTCGCTCCGCCCCTCCTTCCATCCTGAGCGGAAGTCACGATAGAGAAAGGGCATCCCGTACCGGGAGGAGAGCTCCCGCCCAACTGCCGCAACGGCCTCGTGTCTCTGATAGATGCTGTAAAGGAGGGTCGTCGTCACTGCGTCCGCCTTTTCCTCTGCCGCCTTACGGAAAGCGGCCTCCAGACGCAGGCGATAGCACGGGAGGCAGCGGTCCTTGCCCGCCTGCAGCGCCGAGGCCAGGAACGAGCCGAGGTCGTACGTCTCGTCTATGAAAATCGGCAAGAGGGCGACCCGGCCGTACTCTGCAGCCGCCTCTCGCCGTTTCCGGAACTCCGTATAAGGATGGATATTCGGGTTATAGAAGAAGCCCGCCACCTCGCTCCCTTCCGCACGGATGACCCGCAAAGGGTAGACGGTGCAGGGGGCGCAGCAGATGTGGAGCAGGACTTTCACGAAAGGCCCTCCTAATCGGCCTCTTTCTTCCCCCTCTTCTCCTCTATCGCGGCCTGGGCAGCAGCCAGACGGGCCACCGTGACACGGTAGGGAGAGCAGCTCACGTAGTCGAGGCCAATCCTGTGGCAGAACTTGACGGAGTTCGGCTCGCCCCCGTGCTCGCCGCAGATGCCCGTTTTCAGTTTCGGTCGGGCTTTCCTGCCAAGCTCGACCCCCACCTTCATGAGTTTTCCCACGCCCGACTCGTCGAGCCTCTGGAAGGGGTCGTAGTCGAGGATGTCCGTCTCCACGTAGAGGCGCAGGAATTTCCCAGCGTCGTCCCTGCTCATGCCGAAGGTCGTCTGGGTCAGGTCGTTCGTCCCGAAGGAGAAGAACTGGGCCTGGCCGGCGATGGCGTCCGCCGTGAGGGCAGCCCTTGGTATCTCGATCATGGTCCCCACCATGTAGTCGACGGTCATGCCGGCAGATGCGAACACTTCCCCCGCGACCCTGTCCACCACCTCCTTCTGGAGGCGAAGCTCGTTCACGTCGCCCACGAGGGGTATCATGATCTCCGGCTTCACGTCGGTCCCAGATCTCTTGACTTCACAGGCGGCTTCGAATATCGCCCTCGCCTGCATCTCGGTGATCTCCGGATAGAGGATGCCGAGCCTGCATCCGCGCAGTCCAAGCATCGGGTTTGCCTCCTGGAGGCTCGCCACCTTTGAAGCGATCTTTTCGTAGGCTATCCCCATCTTGGCTGCAAGGTCTTTGAGCTCCCGCTCCCCGTGGGGCAGGAATTCATGGAGGGGCGGGTCGAGGGTCCTTATGGTGACGGGCAGGCCGCCCATCACCTTGAAAATTCCGATGAAATCACTCTTCTGCATGGGTAGGAGCTTGTCGAGCGCTCTTTTACGGCCCTGAAGGTCCTCGGCGACGATCATCTCCCTCACCGCGTCGATGCGGGCGCCCTCGAAGAACATATGCTCGGTCCTGCAGAGGCCGATCCCCTCCGCCCCGAAGTCGATGGCGACCTTCGCCTGGTCCGGCTGGTCCGCGTTGGTCCTCACGCCCAGGCGCCTTGCGCCGTCGGCCCACTTCATCAGGGACTCGAAGCCCCTGTAAACCTGCGATTCCTCCGGCTTCAAGGACTTGTCGACGAGGACGCGCAGGACTTCCGACGGGATGGTCTTTACCTCCCCCGCGAAAACCTCTCCGGTGCTTCCGTTTAGAGAGACGTAGTCGCCCTCCTTGATGGTCCTGCCTTTTATCGAGATCGTCTTGGTCCTGTAATTGATGTCGAGCTCGCCGCACCCGGCGACGCACACCTTCCCCATCTGCCTGGCCACGAGCGCCGCATGGCTCGTCATGCCGCCCCGGCTCGTAAGTATCCCCTGGGCTGCGTTCATGCCCCTGATATCCTCGGGCGATGTTTCTATCCTTACGAGGATCACAAGCTCTCCCCTAGCGGCCCAGGCCTCAGCGTCCTCCGCGTTATAGACGACCTTGCCGGTCGCGGCGCCCGGCCCGGCGTTCAGGCCCCTGGCTACGAGCCTTCCATCCTTGTATGCCTTCTCGATCTCCTTCGGATCGAATATGGGCCGCAGTATCTGGTTCAGCCCGTCGGGGCTCACCCTCATCAATGCCTCTTCCTTGTCGATAAGCCCTTCACCCACCATGTCTACTGCGATCTTGAACTCGGCAAAGGAGGTACGCTTGCCGTTCCTCGTCTGGAGCATCCAGAGCTTTCCCCGCTGGATCGTGAACTCGATGTCCTGCATGTCCTTGAAGTGGCGCTCGAGGATCGACCGGATCTGCAAAAGCTGCTGATAGACCTGGGGCATCTCCTCCTCGAGGCAGGGCACCGACGCCTCACCCCTCTGTTGCTTGTTTATGGGCAGGGGCGTTCTTGTGCCCGCTACCACGTCCTCGCCCTGCGCGTTCAGGAGGTATTCGCCTGTGAAAAGGTTCTCCCCCGTCGAAGGGTTCCGCGTGAAGGCTACGCCGGTCCCGGAATCCAGCCCGATGTTGCCGAAGACCATGGACTGGACGTTAACCGCCGTCCCCCATGAGGCGGGTATGTCGTTGAGCTTCCTGTACGCGATGGCCCTCGCGTTGTTCCAGGACTGGAAGACAGCGCCTATGGCGCCCCAAAGCTGCTCCAGCGGGTCCTCCGGGAAGTCGACGTTGAGCCTTTCCTTTATAAGCCTCTTGAAGCTGACCACGAGGTCCTTGATGTCCTCTACCGTGAGCTCCGTATCGGCCTTTATGCCCCGCTCCTTCTTTTTGGCGTCGATTATCTCCTCGAAGGGGTCCTCCTCTTCCTTGTTCTCGGGCTTGAGTCCCAGCACCACGTCTCCATACATGGCGACGAAGCGGCGGTAGCAGTCCCAGGCGAACCACTCGTTGCCCGTCAGCTTGGTAAGACCGGCCAGCGTCTTGCCGTTGAGCCCGAGGTTCAGGACCGTGTCCATCATGCCGGGCATGCTCGCCCTGGCCCCGGACCTGATCGAAAGGAGCAGGGGATTCACCGGGTCGCCGAACTTCATGCCCATCGACCCTTCCACCCTTTTGAGGTTGGCCAGAACCTCCTCGGCCAGACCGTCGGGGTAGCGCATTTCGTTCTGATAAAAGAGCGTGCAGACCTCTGTGGTGATCGTGAAACCGGGCGGAACCGGGATGCCGAGGTTGACCATCTCGGCGAGGCCCGCCCCCTTTCCTCCAAGGAGGTTCCGCAATTGCTCCCCACCCTCGGCCTTTTCACCTCCGAAAAAATAGACATATTTAGCCATCAAATCCTCCTTGAATCGGTATGTTGAACTTATCTATTGAAGCTCTGCATTGACGGGGGCCGGCGTCGCCCCCTCCACGAGCAAAGCTCGATGGGGCCTCCCCCTCCCAAAAAGGAAGAGACTCCAAAACATCGCCCTCTACTGTAACTCTTCCACGCGGATCCTCGAAAAATCCCCGAACTTCAGGAACATGTCCTTGATCCTCGCAAGAAGGCTAAGGCGGTTGTTCCTCAAGGCTTCGTCCTCCACCATAACGAAGACCCTGTCGAAATAGGCGTCTACCGTCTCCTTGAAGCCCACCAGGAAACGCAGGGCCTCCGCGTACGCCCTGGCTTCCATCGCTTTTGCGAAGGGGTCCTTGCTTGCCTCGAAGAGATCGTGGAGGTCCCGCTCCTCTTTTTCAAGGAGGAGAGCAAGGTCGAGAGGTCCTTCATCCCTGAGCGTCTTCGTGATGTTGTATACCCTCTTGAAGCCGACCATGAGCCTGCGGAAATCCTGCAGGGAATCCTGGGTCTCAAGGGCGCGGAGCCTGAGGTATCCGTCGTAGATATCCTTGCTTACCGCGGGCAGGACCGCGCCTATAAACTCCTGGTTATGCCCCTCCTCCATCATGAGGAACTTGAACCTGGTAGCTATGAAATCGGAGAGGTCCTCTTTCAGGCTGTCCAGAGAGACCTTACCGGCGACTGCCCCGAGCGCCCCGTATCCCTCTTCTATAAGGCCCTCCAGGGGCACGTGGTACCCCCTGTCTATTATGATCTTTATGCTGCCTATGGCCTGGCGGCGCAGGGCAAAGGGGTCCAGGTTGCCGGTCGGCGTGATGCCGACGGAAAAGAAGGAGATGAGGGAATCCATCTTGTCGGACAGGGCCATGAGCGCTCCGAGGGCGGTACGGGGCAAGGTAGCGTCCGTGCCTGTCGGGAAGTAGTGCTCCTCTATAGACCGGGCGACCTCTATCTCTTCGCCCTGGTGCTCTGCGTAGATCCTGCCCATCGTCCCCTGGAGCTCCGGAAACTCCCCCACCATGCGGGTGAGGAGGTCGGCCTTGATCAGCATCGCCGCCCTTTCGACTTGAGGCCGCAGGGTCAGACCGAGTTGTGAAGCCAGCCACAGGCCGAGGGAGCGCACCCTCTCCGTCTTGTCCTTGAGGCTCCCCAGCCGCTTGTGGAACATGACGGATTCAAGGCGTCCGTAGAGAGCATCGAGCCTTGTTTCCCTGTCCTCCTCGAAAAAGAACCGGGCGTCGGCGAGGCGGGCCCTGAGCACTTTCTCGTTCCCCCTTACGACCTCGACAGGGCTCGCGGGGACCGTGTTCGCAAAGAAGATGAAGGCCGCTACTAGCGAGCCGTCGTCGTTAGCAAGGGGGATATAGCGCTGGTGGCCCTTCATTACGTTTACGAGCACCTGCCGGGGCAGCTCCAGATATCCTTCGTCGAAGGTTCCCATGAGCCCGTGGGGATATTCGGTGATATACACGATCTCTTCCAGGAGGTCCAGGTCGGCTACGGCCTTCGCGCCCGTTCTTGCCTCTATGGCGCCGATGTCGGACCTCATCATGGACATGCGCTCCTCTTCGTCCACGATTACGTATCCCGCCCTCATCTGCCCGAGATAGCCGTCGATGTCCGTGATGACGCACTTTTGAGACGACAGGAACCGGTGCCTCTTCGACGCGTTGCCGCTTCTTATGCCGGCCACCTCGAAATCGATGACCTCGTCGCCGAAAAGCGCCACGACCCAATGGATGGGCCTGCCAAATTCGAAGGCGCCCTCGCCCCACCTCATTTTCTTCTGAAAGGGGATGCGCGGGAAAGCACCGGGCAGGTAGGAAGCGAGCACTTCGCCGGTCGGTCTGCCCTTTTCGATCTTTTCAACGCAGAGAAGGTCGGCGGCTTCCTTTTTTTTGACCTTCAGCTCCGAAACATCGACCCCCTGGGAACGGGCAAACCCGATAGCGGCAGGCGTCGGCTTCCCCGATTCATCATAGGCCCGCGCGGCGGGAGGGCCGAATTTCACCGTGGCCGTCTCTTTCTGTTTTTCAGCGACTTCGTCGATAATAAGGGCTATCCGCCGCGGCGTGCTGAAGGCCCGAACCTTCCCGCAGGAGATGCGCAGTTCCGCGAGGCCCTCCTTCACCAGTCCGGCAAGGCCCTCTTTGGCGGGTGCTATAAAGCGCGCCGGCAATTCCTCGCAGCCTATCTCCAGGAGAAGCTTCTTCACTGAGCCCCTCCCGCAAGAAGGGGAAAGCCCATCTCCTGTCTCTTTTTGACGTACGTCTCTGCCGACATCTTCGCGAGGTTCCGGACCCGGCCGATGTAGTTCGCCCGCTCCGTCACGGAAATGGCGCCCCGCGCTTCGAGGATATTGAAGACATGGGAGCACTTGAGGCAGAAGTCGTAGGCCGGAAATACAAGCTCCCTTTCCTTGATGAGCCTCTCCCCCTCCGCCTCGAAGCTGTCAAAGAGGCGGCGGAGCATCGCCGCGTCCGCCTCCTCGAAATTGTAAACGGAATATTCCCTTTCGGGCTCCAGGTAAATATCGCCATAGAGGACGGAGTCGTTCCACCTGATCCGGAAGACGCTGTCAACGTCCTGAAGGTACATGGCAATCCGCTCGATGCCGTAGGTGATCTCGACGCTGACCGGCGAAAGGTCGATCCCGCCGGCCTGCTGGAAGTAAGTGAACTGGGTAATCTCCATCCCGTCAAGCCATACCTCCCAGCCCAGCCCCCACGCGCCGAGCGTGGGGGACTCCCAGTCGTCCTCAACGAAGCGTATGTCGTGGTATGCCGGGTCGATGCCGAGGCTCACGAGGCTCGACAGGTAAATGTCCTGGATCTCGAGAGGCGAGGGCTTCATGATAACCTGGAACTGGTAGTAGTGCTGGAGCCTGTTGGGGTTTTCGCCGTAGCGGCCGTCGGTCGGCCTCCTCGAAGGCTGCACGTAGGCGGTATTCCACGGCTCCGGGCCCAGGACCCGCAGGAAAGTGGCCGGATGGAAAGTCCCGGCGCCCACTTCCATGTCATAGGGCTGCTGGAGAACACACCCCTGGCCCGCCCAGAATTTTTGCAACTCGAGTATGAGATGCTGGAAATACATGGTTAAACCGTCAATCCTCTCAAAAGCCTGTACGACTTCAGCTCGACGTTCAAGTGGTAGCTCATGAAGGCCTCCATGAGCTCCCTCGCATGCAACTCGTAGCTTGGGCCTTGCGCGGTCCCTTCTGCATCGGTCAGCGCTGCGAGCCTCGCGAAGAGACCTTCCGGATAGGTCCTGTGCGGCACCGACGGGGCGCATGCCGGGCAGACGATGCCTCCCCTCTCGTTGGAAAAGGAGGTCATCCCGCCCTCCGTAACACCCTTTCCGCATTGGATACAAGACTTGAAGTTAGGCAGGTACCCAAGGCAGTGAAGCATGCGGAACTGATAATATAGTACAAGGGAATAGGTGAATTCAACAGTTTTCACTTTTTCCAGCCCCTCTTCGAGCGCTCTGAAGAGGGGTTCGTTTCGCTCCTTTTCCCTGGTCAGCTTGTCCGCGAACTCCGCAAAGAAGCTCGCGATGCACATCCTCTTGAAGCTCGACTCTATGCCGCTGTTTGCCGACTTGAGGTCGGCGTTCTCTATGCGCACCATCTGGCTGCCGGACTTCTCGAAGTACTCGATGTCTACATGATTGAAAAGCTCGAGGGTGTTCATGAACCTCTTCTGGCTCTTCTTACCCCCCTTGGCTATGCCCGTAAGCTTTCCGGAGCGCAGCGTCAGGAAGCGAAGGATCTTGTCGGATTCGCCGAACACCCGGCTCGATAATATTATTGCCTGGTCCTTATGGAGAGCCATCTTAAAGTTATTGTACCCGGACTCTATTGCACCGCCTTCTCGCCCCGGGAATCGACCACCTCTTTCCCGCCCGCCTTGAAGATGAAAAGGCTGTCGGGAAGGCGGCCGCCCACCTTTACCTGTGAGAAGTCGATGATATTGACGTTGCCGGTTATCTCGTCGATTTCCATTCGCCTGACGATGCCCCGGCCGTCGACCCAAATCCGGGCGGATTGGAGGGTGCCTTCCTTCTTAGGCGCGAGGTCGAGAAATTCCATCCCTTCGTCCTTGCCCGATCCTTTCAGCGTAAAGAGCGTATCGAGACGGGCCACGTCCTCCACCAGGTCGAGGAAGCTGCCCTCCATCCTCCCCTTGTCGACCTTGTCCCTGGTCACATAGGGCTTGTCTGCCTCCTCCTGCCAGATTGCGGCGCCGTCGTAAAGGAAGACTTTCTCCTTCGGCGCTGTATACCGCCAAAGGAAGCCCTTCGACCGCTTGTAGAAGAAGTCCCCCTCCATCTCCCTCTCTCTCTTGAGCGCCTTTATGAAGATCTTCTGATGAAAGTGGGCCTCCACCGTGCCTATCTCCCCGTAAGTCTTCTTCAGGCTATCGAGCGTCTCAGCCCTGATGCCTCCAGCCAAAAGGAGAAGGACAAAGGCCGACAAGGCTATCCTGCGCATCATTTCTTCAGCACCTCCCGGGGCTTGATACCCGAGGAGGGGCCGACCACGCCCTCCCGCTCCATACGCTCCACCATCCTGGCAGCGCGGTTATACCCTATCCTGAACCGCCGCTGTATCATGCTGATGGAGGCCTCGCCCCTGTCGTAGACGAACCTGAGGGCCTCCTCGTATTTCTCGTCGCTCATCTCCTCCCCGTCCTCTTCTTCCTCTTCAGGCTCCTCCAGTATCTCCTCGTTGTACTGGGGCAAACCTTGCGTCTTCAAGAATTCCACGATCCTCCTTATTTCCCCTTCCGACACGAAGGGCCCGTGTATGCGCTGGATCCTGCCCAACCCCGGGCTCATAAAGAGCATATCGCCGGACCCCAGGAGGCTTTCCGCCCCATTCATGTCGAGTATGGTGCGGGAGTCCACTTTGGATGTGACCTGGAAGGAGATGCGGGCGGGGAAATTGGCCTTGATGATGCCGGTCAGGACGTCCACGGACGGCCGCTGGGTGGCAAGGATAAGGTGTATGCCGGAGGCGCGCGCCATCTGGGCGAGCCTTGCGATATACTCCTCCACCTCCTTCGAAGAGACCATCATCAGGTCCGCAAGCTCGTCGATGACGACTACGATATACGGGATCGGCTCCTCCCCCTCCTCTTTGCCCGCTTTTTGGTTGTATTTCTCAATGCTCCTGACGCCCCTCTCCGCCATGACCTGGTAGCGCCTCTCCATTTCGTCGATGAGCCACCGGAGCGCCGTCTTCGCCTTCTTGGCATCCGTCATCACGGGGAGCAAAAGGTGGGGTATGCCTTCGTAAAAGGAGAGCTCGAGCATCTTCAGGTCGATCATCATGAACCGGACGGCCAGCGGCGTGGCTTTTAAGAGGATGCTGCATATCATCGTGTTCAGGGAGACGCTCTTTCCGGAGCCGGTGGAGCCGGCCACCAGAAGGTGCGGCATCTTCGTCAGCTCGGCGACGAAGGGCTCTCCGGCAATTGTTTTTCCAAGGGCGAGGGTGAGCATGCTCTTAGAGCCGGCAAACTGCTCGGACTCGATAATGTCCCTGAGATATACCGTCTGGCGCAACCTGTTCGGTACCTCGATGCCCACTACCGCCTTTCCGGGGATGGGCGCTATGATCCTTATCGAGACGGCCGAAAGCGCCATGGCCAGGTCGTCGGAAAGGTTGGCGATGCGGCTCACCTTGATGCCCGGCGCAGGCTCGAACTCATACATGGTGATCACGGGCCCCGGCCTGACCTCGACCACATGGCCGTCTATGCCGTAGTCCTTGAGTTTTTTCTCAAGTATCCGGGCGTTCGCCTGGGCGCTCTCCTTATCTACCCTTACCTCTTTCTTCTCAACCGGGTCGAGGAGCGAGACGGGCGGCAGCTTGTAAGGGCCGATGTCCTTCAGAAAATCGAAGGGCTCCTGGACGACCTTCTTCTCTTTCCGCTCCTTTTCCTTACCTTCCTCCTTTTCCTCGCCTTTCTCCTCAACGACCTTCGGGGGCTTTCGAGCAGCTTCAGACCTCTTCCTCAGGACGAGAGAGCCGACGATGGTGAAAAGGGGCGCCTGGGCTATGAGAACGAGAGATATTAGGAAGAGCACTACAGACAGGAGGAGGCTCCCGAAGTAGCTGAACGTATGAAGAAGCCCCCGCTCGAGCAAGTCCCCGATGAAGCCCGAGAAAGGTATGGCCACTGTCTTAAACTGTACCTTGCCTACGGTGATCTGAAGAAGGGATGACAGGGAAAAGAAGAAGAGCACGAGCCCGGAGGAGAGGACGGCCAGGCGGCCGACGGCTTTCTTCCTGAGAAAGAGCACCGAGAAGGTGAGGACAAAGCCGCACAGGGCATAGCTCATGACACCGAAGAGCTGGACGAGGAAATCGGCTGTGTAGGATCCGGCCCTTCCGCAAAAGTTCTTCACAGCGCTGGACGACGCCACGGAGTTCAGGGACGGGTCGAAGGGATGGTAGGAGAGGAGGCTGACAAGAACGAAGAGGAAGAGACCGGCCAGGCCGACCCCGATGATCTCCTTTTTCAGCACGTCCGGCATTCGCACAACCCCTCTATGGCGCCGCGTACCTTTTCCATGAGCGACCCTTTATAGGATAAACCTTTTCCCTCGATCCGTATAGGTTTTCCCGCCCGTATCGTCACGTTGCCTTTGCGGCACGCCACATAGTGCCCTGGCGGCTGCAGGGCGTTTGTCCCCACGAGGGCCAGCGGCACCACGGGCGCTGCCGCCCGCGAGGCAAGGGAGAAGGCGCCCTTCATGAAGGGAAGAAGGCGGCCGTCGGGGCTCCTCGTCCCCTCGGGGAAGATAAGGACGCACGTTCCTTCCGCGATCTTGCGCACCGCCGCTTCGATGGCCTTCAGGGCCTCCCTGGGGTTCTCCCTGTCGATGCTTATATAGCCGGCCCTTTTTATGGCCCAGCCGAAGAAAGGGATGCGAAAAAGCTCTCGCTTTGCGACGAACTTGAAGGGCACCGGCAGGCCCGCCAGAAGCACGGGGATGTCGAGGGCGCTCTGATGGTTCGACATGAGTAGCAGGGGCGGCGCGCCGATGTGCTCCCCGCCTTCCAGGGAGACGGTGATGCCCGCGCACCACAGAGAAACCCTGGCCCACAAACGCGCTATACCGTGTACCTTCTCGCCTTTCGGGTCGAAGGGTGAGACGGCAAGGGCGCAAACGGCCAGGAAGATGGTCGTGACTATGAGGTTAAGATAGGAGAGGACGCGTCTCATGCCGCCGTTTTTTCGAAAGCGGCTAGGATCTCCTCCACTTCGCGCCTGATCGCCGGGTCGATGTCATAAGGAGAGACCCCCAGCTTGTCCGCCTCTAGTACCTTCTCGTTATAACTCATGGAGCCCAGAAGGGGGAGATCGGCGAGGTGCTCCCTGACCATGGCGAGGTCGCCCTCGTTCGCGACCTTGTTGGCCACCACGTAGACCCGCTTGATCCCGAGGTCGGCTGCCAGGGCCTTCACCTGCCTTGCCGTCTGGAAGCTCCGCCTGCCCGGCTCGACGACGATGATGAGGGCGTCCATGTACGCCGTTGTGCCCCTGCCCAGGTGCTCGAGGCCCGCCTCCATATCGACGATGAGGTATTCTTCCCTCTCGACGAAAACGTGGGCGAGCAGGCTCTTGAGGACCACGTTCTCCGGGCAGAAACAACCCCCGCCCCCCTGGGGTATGGTGCCCAGGACCATCAGCTTGACGCCGTCCCGGGAGAGGGAGAACCGGTCGGGAAGGTCCTCGACCTGGGGGTTCAGCTTGAAATACGCTCCGTAGCCTCCCTTGGTCGCGCCCGTTCGCTCCTCGATCAATTCCCTCATCTGTGCCAGCGGCTTGAGCTGCTGCACCGCCTCCTGGGGGATGCCAACGGCGGATGCGAGGTTCGAGTCCGGGTCGGCATCGATAGCCAGCACCTTGTGCCCCTTGGCTGCGAGCACCCTGGCCATCACGCCCGCCAGGGTAGTCTTGCCTACGCCTCCCTTTCCGGACACTGCTATTTTCATGATGAAAAAAGTATCATCAGGTGGTGGCCCTGTCAACTACACCGAGCGCTGGCTGCCAGTAATTGAATATCCCATGAAAAATGATGGAAGTGTACAAGCCATTTGAAATCCATACTGCCCACCAACGATCAGCCCCGTAAGGAACCATGAAACCCACCGGTGAAGCATGGGCGTCCGAGGGGGCCTGGGCTATTTTTGATGGCGGGCACCCGCGAAGCGGGTCGCACGTGATCGAGGGGGCCGGCGGCGAGATTATACTGTTGGAGTATGTCGAGCCGGACCGGGCCCGAGAGACAAATAATAGGCCGGGTACCCGCGCTCCTCGGCGGTGGCGCGGGTGGCACGCAGAAAGAGCCAGGCCCCCCCTATATCACGTCTCGCGCAGCAAATACTGGAGTAACTTCCGCTCCTCCGGCGTGGCCAGGACTATGAGGTGCATATCCTTTTCGAGGGTCAGGCTCGCGGGCGGGTTGTATACCCACTCGCCCCCGTCTTTTCTAACGGCAAGGAGCAGGATGTTGCCCATATTCGGCAGCTCGAGTGCCTCGATGTCCCTGCCCACGTACTTCGAACCGGCCGGGACGACCACCTCCTCCACGCGCAGCGCCTTTTCTTTGTCGCGTAGCATCGATTCGAGGAAATCCGTTGCGTGGGGCCTCGTCATCTCGGCTGCCATCCGGAGGCCGCCTATGTAATTGAGGGCCACCACCGTATCTGCGCCGGCCCGCTTTATCTTATCAATGTTCTTCGTGTCGTTGCACCTGCAAACGACCCGGAGGGCGGGGTTGAGCTGTTTTGCGGTAAGGGCGATAACGATATTGTCGTTGTCGGAGTTGGTGGTTGCGAAAAGACCCCTTGCCTCTCTTACCATGGCCTTTTCCAAAAGCTCGTTCTCCGTTGCGTCGCCTAAAAGCACCGGCACATCTATGTTGCGCGTCTTCAGGAGGTCGAACTGGGCAGGCTCGGAATCAATGGCTATCTGCGGCCTCTTCGTCTCGTACAGCTCGTGGACTATGTAGAGTCCCACCATGCCTATGCCGCAGACGATATAGTGATTCCTCATTTTGTCGATACGTCTTTCCATGCTTCTCCTCCTGAAGACTTTTCTTACCTCGCCCTCGACCATATAAGACGCGAGCGCGGTAAAGAGGTAGAAGATCGTGCCAACGCTGAGAAAGAGATAAACGGTGGTGAAGACCTTCCCCGCAGTCGAGGCGCCGGCCCCGATGAAATCTTCGTAGCCGACAGTGGTTATGGTAATCGCGGTCATATAGAGGGCGTCGAGGAGAGTCGTCTTTTCTCCTCCGATCAGCTTGTACCCGACTGTACCTATGCAGATTATGGCGACTATGATGAGGAGCATCCGCTTGAGGCGCGATGCTACGTCCGTTCTCATGCGTCAATTATAACACAATCGGCGGGGCCGGGCGCTTTTCGCGCCCGACTTTCTCCGGCCGATTGCCCTACCTCGCCCTCGCACGTGCCGCGGCGATCTCCTCGCAGGAGGGTGCGCCGTCCTTAGCCGCGACTGTCAGGATATCGGTCCCGATGAGAAAGGAATTATACTCCGGCACCTTCTTCGTCACGCCGTAGAAAGTGGGCAGCAGGAGCTGGTGGTCGCACTTGCGCACCTCAAGACTCCCTATGGCCGTCTTCTCGAGGGTCATCCCCTCGAGGGCGTCAATAAACTTCTCCTTATTGACGCTGCCGGCCTTCTGGTAGGCCCTGGCGATGAACTGAGCGGCCGTGTATCCGTAAAAGGCCGGCTGGGTGGGATATTTATTGTAGATTTTCCGGTATGCCTCGACAAAGGCTTTGTTGTCCGGGGTCTTCGGATAGTAGAACATGTAATTCGCCGTTCCTATGACCCCCTCCGGTCCCTCGTTCCCGAGGGCGGAAAGCACGGCGAATTCGATGGCCGTGTGCTGGTAGAAGGGTATCTTCGCACTGAGGCCGGTTGCCTTGGCCGCCTTCTGAAAGGCGATCACCGAGGCGCCCGCCGAACCCATGATCACGAAGTCCGGCTTTGCTGCGAGAATCTGGGTTATATAGGGCACGAAGTCCGTCTCCCCCACCTTCCACCAGGTCTGACCGAGAAGCTGCACCTGAGGCTTGAGGATTTTCAGCCGGTTCCAGGTCGCTTCGCAGATCGCGTGGCCGTACTCGAAATCATCGCCTGCTATCCAGTATTTCACGTAAGCTTTCTTGGCCAGGACCGCTGCCGCGGCCCGGCCGGCCATGGCAGTGTTCTCGGCCATGTGAAAGACGTAGCGATGGCCGAGCTCGCCGGCGATCTTGTCGCTCTTGGCGTAGGTGCACAGGAAGGGTATCTTCTCGGTTTTCGCCATCTGGGATATGGCAAGGGCGGACGCGCTGCTGATGGTCCCCATGAGGAGGTCTACCTTCTCCTTCATGACAAGCTCCTTGGCCATAGACAGAGCGACATTCGGCTGGAACTTCTCGTCCCTGGCCACGTATTCGATCTTTCGGCCGAGGACCCCGCCCCTGGCGTTGATTTCTCCCAAAGCCATTTTGAAGCCGTCCAGGAGATCGATTCCGAAGACTGCGGCTCCGCCCGAATAGCTGTCGACGATGCCCACTTTGATAGCGTCTGCGGCTAAGGACGGGGAGGATAGAAGGGCGGCAAGGGCACACACGGCTATGAAGATACGGAAGGGCTTCATGTGGTTCTCCTTTCTCTTTGTCGTTTCTCCGGGTCTTGAAAGGGGCCGGGGGGAAGTTGCTCCCATGGCTTTACTATGACAGGAAAAAAGCGGTCTTGCAACAAGAATGATGGTGCCGGGGCCGCCGGTCGACAATTACCTGTCCTGGGCGCCCCCCTCCCCAAATCCCTAAAGACAGGCACTTAAAAATCCATGGCCGGGCCACAAAATGCGGCTCCCCGTTGATCGCGACCCTCTTTTGTGTGTATACTAAAGCCTCGCAGTCGCCCCGTCCGCATAATCGATGCGCCAGAGGGAATATGTTGCAGACGAGAATACGGAATATTGCAATCATCGCCCACGTCGACCATGGAAAGACGACCCTGGTAGATCAATTGTTCAAGCAGAGCGGCCTTTTCCGCGACAATCAGGTCGTGGAGGAGCGCCTCATGGATTCAATGGACCTGGAGAGGGAGCGGGGCATCACGATTGCCTCGAAGAACGGCTCCTTCGTATATAAAGATCACTTGATCAACATCATAGATACCCCCGGACACGCAGATTTCGGCGGCCAGGTGGAAAGGGTGCTCAAGATGGCCGACGGCGCGCTCCTCCTTGTCGATGCCGCCGAAGGACCGATGCCCCAGACCTATTTCGTGCTGAAAAAGGCCCTGGCCCTCAACCTGCGAGTGATAGTGGTCGTGAACAAGATAGACAAGCCTTCATCCAGGTGCGACCGCGTGGTGGATGAGGTCTTCGATCTCTTCGTAAAGCTCGACGCACCCGACCATATCCTTGATTTCCCGGTTATTTTCACCTCGGCCAAGGAGGGTTATGCCACATCCGACCACCGGGTAAAGACGGGTTCGATGATGCCCCTTCTCGAAATGATCGTGAGCGCCATCCCGGCGCCGGAGGGAGACCCGGAAGGTCCCTTCCGGATGCTTGTCAGCTCCCTCGCTTACTCGCCCTTTCTGGGCAGGCTCGCAATAGGGAAGATTACATCGGGCAGCATACGGAAGGATAAGGAAATCGCAGTCGCCGCAATTGGGACCCCTTCCCGGCCGGCGAGGATAACCAAGGTCTACAGGTTCATAGGCGCCGAGAGGAAGGAAACGGACGAGGCAGGTGTCGGCCAGATCGTGGCGGTGGCAGGCATCGATTCCGTCACAATCGGCGAGACGCTGGCCGACCCCGAAAACCCCCTGCCGCTGGCCGGTATCACCATAGACCCGCCCACCGTATCGATGAATTTTGTGCCCAACGATTCACCGTTTTACGGAAAGGAGGGCAGGTTCGTTACATCCAGACACCTCCGGGAGAGACTTCTCAGGGAGACTCTTTCCGATGTGGCGCTCGCGGTTGAGGATCTGGCGGACGGCCAGGGGTACAAGGTTTCGGGAAGGGGCGAGCTTCACCTCTCCATCCTCATAGAGAAAATGCGCAGGGAGGGGTACGAGTTCCAGGTGACGAGACCCCGCGTGATATTGAGGGAGGAAGACGGAAAAACCCTCGAACCCTTCGAGGAGCTCGTCGTCGACGTGGACGAGAACTATATGGGCAGGGTCATCGAGAATCTGGGCGGAAGGCGGGGGACTCTCCTGGAAATGGAACAGAAAAACGGAATGGCAAGGCTCAAGTACAGGATACCCACCCGGGGCCTCCTCGGCTTCCGTTCGGAGTTCCTCACCGAGACCAGGGGCATGGGCGTGATGAACTACGTGTTTTTAGGCTTCGGAGAGTATGCGGGCGACATCAGGAACAGGACCAAAGGCGTTCTCGTAGCCATGGACCGATGCACCACGGTCGCCTATGCCCTCTTCAATCTCCAGGATAGGGGCCGTCTATTCCTGGGGCCCGGAGAAAAGGTGTACGGTGGGCAGATCATCGGGGAGCATTCGCGGGAGACCGACCTCGCCGTAAACCCGGCCAAGGGCAAGAAGCTCACGAACATGAGGGCCGCCGGCTCGGACGATGCGGTCATACTCACGCCTCACGTAAAAATGAGCCTCGAAGAGTGCATCTCCTACATCAACGACGACGAACTTGTTGAGATCACGCCCGCTTCCATCAGGCTCCGCAAGCAGATCCTGGACGATCTCGAGCGGCGCCGCGCAGCCAACACGGCGGACCTATTGCGAGCGACCCGCTGACGCGGGTGCGGACCTGTGCAATGGTCCCCGGCTGGTCGGACCGCCCATTCCACGGGCAAAAGCCGCAGAACCTCCGGGATCACGCTCCGTCGCCTCCCCTAAAATCGCCGCGGAAGGTCTCCCCTACCGGGGGCGGAGCAAGACAATGCCGGGCCAGGCGCGCACGTAGAGCCTGAAATCCTCATCTACCACCTTTCCTTCGACCGACGACGCATGCCTGAAGAGAATCTCCCCGCCGTCCGTGATCGCTATGCCTACGTGGGTCACGTCGAGGCCCTCGTCTTCCGTGAAAATCCCCACGTAATCACCGGTGCGCATTCCGGCCGCTGCCGACTCGTCCAGGGCTGAAGAAGGCAGGAAACCGATTTGTCGGAATACCTGCCGAATTCCGGGCAGGAGGCAGGAGCCGTCGCCTTTCCTGTTGAGCGTCTTGGGGACGCGTGTGACCCGGCCCTTTCCGACCAGACCGGTAACGTCCTCAACCCTCGGCGAGGCGGCCCAGTCCGTAAAGAAGTGGTTTCTCGCCCCGTAGGCGACCTCCCCGCCCCTGTACCTCACGACCCTAAGGTTTCGCTCGAATTCCTCGAGGGACCGGGAAAGCCTCATGGCCTCGACGTAGTCGAGATAGGTAAAGCAATCGACAGCCGAAAGATCGACGACGAGGAGCTCCGGCACGTCGGGCGACCCTATGAGCGTCGAAGCGCCGTAAGGGACATCAAGGAAAGCGCGGGAGACAAAGTCTATCCGGTCGGACAGGTCGGATATGGCGGAAGCGACCCGAAGCAGCTCCTCTACGCCTTCCGGTCCCCACTTGCCGAGATTTGTCTTTTCCAGCCCCATTTAATGGAAGATATATACTGTTTCGGCGCTCAAGTCAAAGACTGCGAGGCGCAAGCTATAGGGCCTGCAAGCTTGACTGCGGGTTTCAGGGGAATTAACTCTTACAAAGGGGCAAGTTTATCTCAATAGCGATCGGCATTCTTGCAGCGGTCCTCATCCTGGCAGTCCTGTGGGACGGCTTCGAAACCATCGTGCTTCCCCGCCGGGTAAGGCACCGCTTCAGGTTTGCGCGCCTTTTCTACCGGTCTACCTGGGTGCTCTGGTCTCTGCCGGCCCGCGCCTTTTTTTCGGGAGGACCGCTGGAAAGCGTACTCGGCTTTTACGGTCCCCTCTCGCTGCTCCTCCTGATCTTTATATGGGCAGTGGCGATCATGTTCGGCTTTGCCCTGATCCATTTTTCCCTCGGCTCAGCTCTGGCCGGCTCGGGAGAAAGCGGCTTTCTCAGCGACCTCTATATGAGCGGCACTACATTTTTTACCCTCGGCCTCGGAGACGTCAGGCCGGTCACCGCCGCAGCCAGGATCGTCACGGTTGTCGAGGCAGGGACGGGCTTCGGCTTCCTTGCCCTGGTGATCGCCTACCTGCCCGCCCTCAACCAATCGTTTTCCCGCCGTGAGGCGGGCATTTCCATGCTCGACGCCCGGGCCGGCTCTCCGCCCACGGCTATGCGCGTCTTTCAGAAGCACGCACATGAGAACTGCAAGGAGGAGCTCCGGGAGTTGCTCTCCCAGTGGGAGCGTTGGTCGGCCGAGCTACTGGAGAGCCATCTGTCCTACCCCGTTCTCGCCTACTACCGCTCGCAGCACGATAACCAGTCGTGGCTGGCTGCCCTGACGGTGATATTGGATACGTCAGCCGTCATCATTGCGGGCATCGCCGGGGAATGGACAAGGCAAGCGGAGCTTACCTTTGCCATGGCGCGCCACGCTGTCGTCGACCTGGCCGTGGTTTTCAACCGTCCGCCCAAAAACCCCGGGAGGGACAGGCTCGGGGACGGCGGATTCATGAAACTCCGGTCGGTGATAGAAGCGGCCGGGCTGGAATTGGCCGACCCCCGGGAGTCGGAGCGGAGGCTCGAGTTTCTCAGGGGGCTCTACGAGCCTTATATCGAGGCCCTTCGCCGCCATTTCTATATCGAAGCGCCACCCTGGATACCCGAGGCCTGGCAGGCTGCCGACTGGGAGAAAAGCCCCTGGGAGCAAACTTCCTCCGCGGCAGTGAGCGTCACCGAGGATGAGTGGCGGGACCATCACTTTCGTAAAGGTGAAAAGCGCGACAAGTAAGGCAATCCGCCTGAGTTGCAGGCTCGCCAAGGGCGCTCCGGCGTGCGGCGACCCACTGCGGCTGACCATCTGACACAGGCACCCGCCGCCCTTCCGCCCGATTGCAAAAGACTTCCGCCCATTGTAAATTATACGGGCAGCAAGATTCCAAGCAGAAAGAGGGTCCTATTGAACGGTACGGCCGAGGAGCTTAAGGGCGTGAGGGGTTGGCTGCTCCTCTTCTGCCTCAACCTCACCATCCTCGACCCGTCCGCGGTCCTCTTCAACCTCTTCGTCGTCAGCAATCTTGCAAAACCTTATTTCAGTCAGCACCCGGGATTTTTCCGGCTCGTGCTCGTGAACGGAGTAGTCGGCATAGCCCTTGCGGTCTTCAGCCTTTACGCCGGGGTATCGCTCTGGAAGCGCCTGCCCGGCGCCCCTGCCGCCGCCAAGAAATACCTTGCGGCGATCTCCGCCTTCTCCATTGCCGCGCCTTTTCTCCCCTCCCTCTTCGGGTCGGAAGATGTGCCAAACCGGGAAACCTTCTATCTCAATTGTTTAAACTCCCTCTTCACCCTGATCTACGCGGCAGCATGGTACCTGTATCTCAAGAGGTCGCGCAGGGTGAGAGAAACCTACGGCAGCTAACGAAAGTCCCCGCCCGTACTTGTCAGCGCTCCGGCCATGTCTTATATAGGTTACAAGGAGAAAGACATGGTAAACGGAAGGCCTTTGAAGGTGCTCTGCCTTTTCGTCCTAGTGCTGGCGCTCTTCGCCGCTTGCCCCTCGGGGGCGCAGGAGAACTATCCCCTTCCTGCCGGCCCTCCGGACACCTGGGGGCAGGGCGCTCAGGAAAGGCTACTCCTCAAAGGGAAAAACGAGACACCTGCCGGCCTCTTGTCGGCGCTGCCGCCAAGGGGGAACGAGGCCCAGGAGCAGCCGCAGGCCCCCTCCGGCGAAGCGCAGGAGGTTTACACCGGGACAAGGACGCTGGGCGGTCCGGACTCACGTATGGACCAGCCCGGAACCTCTCAGTTTCGTTGATGCAAGAAAGGCTTGGGCTATGCCAAAAAGGCCTGGGGATGATCTCTTAAGGCCCTGCCCTTTACGCCCCCCGCAAAAAAACATATACTATGGAGCAACGTGTTATCGGGATATGAGCATGGCACCCGTGATCCGGGTTATCGACGTATGGAAGAACTATGCCCATGACGGGCGTGAAGAGGTGTCCGCCCTTCGCGGGGCGGATATGGAAATCGCCCCGGGCGAGATCGTCGCCCTTTTCGGAAAGAGCGGCTCAGGCAAAACGACCCTTCTGAACCTTATAGCAGGTCTCGACAGCCCTACGAGGGGCGCCATAGAAGTGGAAGGTCAGGACCTCCGCTTTTTAGGCGAAAAGGGCCTTACCCGCCTGCGCCGTCTGCGCCTCGGCTTCGTCTTCCAGTTCTTCAACCTCTTGCCCACCCTGACGGCATTCGAGAACGTCTTCCTCTCCCTGGAGCTAACCGGTAAGTCCGATCGGGGCCGGACCCTTGCCGCCCTTCGGGATGTGGGGCTGAAAGGCAAGGAGGCGCGCTATCCCCACGAGCTCTCCGGGGGCGAGCAGCAGAGGGTGGCAATAGCCAGGGCCATAGTCAAGGAACCGGCTATCATACTTGCCGACGAGCCTACGGGCAATCTGGACAACAAGACGGGAGAACAGGTTCTGGAGCTCCTCCACGGGAGATGCAGGGAATCGGGGACCACCCTCGTCATGGCGAGCCACAGCGCCATGACCGGCAGGTACGCGGACCGGGTACTGCTCATGGTCGACGGCATGGTCCTGGCGAATGCGCCGGGCGCGGGGGCCGCTGTTTGAACACCGTTACCAAGGCGTTCCTCAGGTACCTTCCCAGGAGGCGCAGCCTTGCCCTCCTTCACGTCCTCGGCATCGGGTGCGGGGTGGCGGCTGTGATCGGGATGGTCTTCTCCGCACGGGCGGCCCTCACCAGTTTTGCCGCAGCCGTCAGGTTTCTGAACGGTGAAGCCAGCCATTCACTGGAAAGCGTAGCAGGGCCCATGGACGAGAGGGTTCTCCTCGACCTGATGGAAGACCCGTCCGTGCGGTTCTTTGCGCCCGTCATAGACCGGAGGCTCCGGCTCGAGAATGGAGAGCCCGTGCGCCTCCTGGGAATCGACCCCTTCCTAGACAGGGCCGTAAGGCCCCGCATGTTCGGCAACGGCACGGACGGGCCGCGATATCCCGTGACGGACCCGAAAAAGGGGTTCTCCTTTATGCTCGACAGCAGGTCCATTGCCCTGGACGCAAAGACCGCTTCCCGCCTCGGTGTCGGCCCCGGAAGCACGGTCAACACATCGAGAGGCCCTTTCAGGATCGTTGCAGTCTTCCCAAGCCCGTCGCCGGAGCCCCTCATGGTGACGGACATAGGCCATGCCCAGAGGCTCTTCGGGCTAAAAGGAAAGATCGACAGGGTCGATCTCCTCCTCGAAGACGAGGCGGCCTTTCTGGCCCGCTACCGGGACGGTTTCAGAATACAGTCGGGACGGCAGAAGGAAAAGATATACGCGAGCATGATGCGGGCGTTCAGGCTCAACCTTGAGGCCCTTTCGCTGATAGCTCTTTTCGTGGGAGTCTTCCTCATTTACAATACTGCTACCTTCGCGGTGACGAGCAGGAGAAAAGACGCTGCAATACTACTCTCCATCGGCGCAAGGAGGGGAGAGATCGGCCGGGCGTTCATTGGGGAGATACTGATCTTCGGCGTGGCAGGGGGGCTTCTGGGTGGAACTGCGGGCTATGTCCTGTCCCGCTTCCTTACCGGTCTCATCGGCCAGACCGTAAGCAATCTTTACTTTTTCCTGAAGCCTTCCCCCCTGCCCTGGTCATGGTCGATCCCGGCCGCAGGCGCTCTCCTCGGCGCCGCCGCGGGGCTGGCGGGGAGCCTTTTCCCTCTCCTCGAGCTCATGCGCCTCAACCCAGTCGGGATCATGCAGCCGAAGGCGGCGGCGAGCAATAGCGCCGCGATAAGGCGCGCGTGCCTCGCGGGTCTTCTCATTCTCGGTGTAACGGCAATACTCCTTTTTTGCTCTCCTCTGCACGTCTACGTCGGCTTTGCCTCCGCCTTCACATTCCTCTTCGGATCGAGCCTCCTGACGGGCGGGGCCCTTTTACTTGCAAACCCTCTTCTCAAGGGCGTCCTCGGCATGGCCGGCCTGCCGGGCAGGCTGGCGGCCGGCAACATAAGGCAAAACCTGGGCCGGACGGCCGTCGCCGTCGCCGCCTTTACGGTAGCCCTTTCCATGTCCATAGGTCTCGGATCGATGATCGGCAGTTTCAGGCAGTCGCTCATGTGGTGGATGGATACGCAGATCAGAGCCGATCTGTACGTCGGCAGCACTTCGGAGGGGGTCGAGGTACCGGAAAGCTTTTACGGGCAGCTTGCTGCCATGCGCGGCCTGGGAGGGGTCGATCCATACAGAAACGTCCAGATCCCGTACAGGGGGAGCACGGTCTCGCTGGCTGCCGTAAGGGCCGATGTCCTGCAGAAATACACCCGGTTCGGGTGGCTCCAAGGGGGGGATGAGAACTGGGAACGGGTCAAGGCCGGAGAGGTAATCGTCTCCGAGAGCTTCTGCCGGAACTTCAAGATCGCCCCGGGGCAGATGGTGGAGCTGCCGGGCAGGGCGGGGCCGGTCCGGCTAAAGGTAGCGGCCGCCTTCTATGACTACACCACCGAACACGGACTCGTCATGATGGACCGGAGCACATATATAGCCGTCTTTGGCGATCATACGATCAACAGCGTGGGCGTCTTCATCGACAAGGATAACCCCGACGGGCCGGCGCTCATACGGGAGGTCGGTCAAAAGGCGAACAGCTTCGGCCTGCCGGTATTCGCGCGGAAAGAGATGAGGGACAGGATACTTTCCGTCTTCGATTCCACCTTCGCCGTCACCAGGTCGATGAGGATACTCGCGATCATCGTCGCCTTCTTCGGAATCGCTGGCGCCCTCCTCACCCTCTTTGTGGAAAGGCAGCGGGAGTTCGGCATTTACCGCGCCCTCGGATTCTCGGCAAGGCAGGTTGCGGCTATGACGCTCCTGGAAGGGCTCGGCATGGGGATCGTAAGCCTGGCCTGCGCCATGTTCGCAGGAACGGTCCTTGCCGTGATACTGATAAAGGTCATCAACCTCCGGAGCTTCAATTGGACTATTTTCTTCTATCCGGCTTGGGGTCCCTACGTGACGGCCGCCGCCACGGCAGTACTGGCGAGCGCAGGCGCTGCCCTCTATCCAGTCTTGAAGGTGCTTCGCACCTACCCGCACATGCAGCTCAGGGAGGAATGAGGAATGAAACGCGCCGGACCACCCCTTCGCACGCTCGCGCTCCAGGCGGCCCTTGCTCTTTCCTTTCTACTCTGCACACCTTCCGCCTATCCCTCGGAAGGCTGGCGGCACGCGCTGGCGCCGAGGAGCTGGGAATTTCCGAGAGACCACGGGGCCCATCCCCAGTACAGGACCGAATGGTGGTACTTTACGGGCAATCTGGTTGACGAAAAAGGGAACCGTTACGGTTACGAACTTACGTTCTTCAGGCAGGGGATACGAGCAAAGCCCGGGGACCCGTCCGACCCCTGGTCGCTGCGGGATCTCTACCTGGCCCACTTCACCGTGACGGACGTGGAGAAAAAGCGTTTTCTGACATACGAGCGCGTATCGAGGAGAGGACCCGGTCTCGCCGGCTCCAGGACGGACCGTCTCGACGTGAGGCTCCTTGGCTGGTCTGCCCGGATGGAGGGGGAAAGGGTCCGCCTCCGTGCTGCGTCCGACCGGACGGCCGTCGACCTCACTCTCACCTTCGAAAAACCGCCCGTGCTCAACGGAGAAAAGGGCCTGAGCAGGAAAGGGGCCCTCCCGGGCCAGGCCTCTTACTACGCGTCATGCACCTGCCTGAAGACGGACGGTTCGATCGGAGCGGCCGGCGCAAAGAGCATCAGGGTCAGGGGCACGAGCTGGTTCGACCACGAGTTCGGATCGAACCGGCTCGGCGCAGACCAGGCAGGATGGGACTGGTTCGGCCTCCACCTCTCCGATGGAAGGGACCTCATGCTATACCTCCTCAGAAGGAAAGACGGCGCGCTAGAGCCTGTATCGTCAGGCACGATAGTGGACCGTGGGGGGAAAAGCCGTCATATCCCTCTTTCGGCGATAAAGGTCGAGGTGCTCGATCACTGGAGAAGTCCGAAAAGCGGGGCAGTCTATCCAAGCCGCTGGCGCCTGCGGCTCCCCGGTGAGGCCGTAGATCTTTCCCTTTCGCCCCTCCTTCACGACCAGGAGCTTGTAACTGGAAGCTCGACCGGCGTCACTTATTGGGAAGGCGCAGCCGAGGGCAGAGGTACATCGAAAGGCAGAGAGGTTGCCTGCCTGGGATACGTGGAGCTTACCGGCTACGCGGGTGGACTCGGCGGTCTCTCCCAATCCTACCAGTAGTTGATGCCTGCCTGCCTTTTCCATCCCGGCTCGAACCGGTCGTCGAAGTAGTTCTCCAGCTTTTCGAGAAGACGCCGCCAGCCTGTCTTATACTCGTGCTGAAGCATGTCCTCGAGAAATGAGACTATCTCGCCCAGCTTCTCCTTGGGCAGATAGGCCCTTGCGCCGAGGTCGTGGGACTTTTTGAGCGCCTCGGGGTTGAGGGCGTGGGCCGTCAGCATGGCCACCTTGTAGTTCCGGTTCACGGCAATTTCCAGAAGGTCGAAACCGCGGACCCCCATGATGTCAAGGATTACCACGTCATAATGCTTCGACCTCAACATCTCCGCCGCCTGTTCGTAGGTTGTAGCCTGCTCTATCGTGCAGTCCGGACAGGCATCGCGGATTTCGTTTTCGAGCACCTGGAGCACATCGGGCTCGTCATCGACGGCTAGAATCGTTTTGCCCTTCAAAAGCGACGCTTCCATGAACCCTCCTCCTGTCGGACGTCTTTGCGTCCGTTACTTTCTCGATCTGTCCCGGCGACCGCCCCCAAAGGGTAGACGATTTTCGCCATGCCCCCGAAGGCCATTCGCTTTCAAAACATACAACGATTTATTGTCCGCGTCAATGCAGATTTCCGAATGCGGGAAGAAGCCGCGGGTCTCGTTGCTCGATGTGGGCTGGGGGCCTAGCCGGGACTCCCCGCAGGACGGCCGGCTGCGCTCGTGCCCGTGATCTCCGCGCGGATCATGTAAAGAAGAACAAGGCCGGGAAGGGCTGCGACGGCTGAGAATAGAAAGAAATTGGCCCAGCCGACGGATTCTACTATGTAGCCCGAGGAGGGACCGACGAAGACACGGCCCAGTGACGCCAGCGATGAAAGCAGTGCATATTGGGTGGCGGTAAAACGCCTGTTGCAGAGCGACATGAGGAGGGCGAAAAAGGCCGATGTGCCCATGCCGCCGCACAGCTTCTCGAAGGCTACGGCGAAGGTCATCAGAGGATAATTCTTGCCGGCCAGCGCAAGGACCATGAAAGACAGGATCGAGACAAGCTGGAGCATGCCGAAATAAAGGAGCGATCGGAAAAGACCGAGCCGCACCATGAGGGAACCGGCTATCGCTGCCCCGGTTATGGTGGCGATTGTGCCCAGGACCTTGTTGATCTCCCCCACGTCGCTCAGGGAAAACTTGAGGTTGAGCAGGAAAACGGTCGAAAGGGTCTCGGCGTAGGCATCTCCGAGCTTGTAGAGGACAATTGCGGCAAGGAGCGTGACAGCATGCCTGCGGGAGAAGAAATCCTTGAAAGGCCCCCAAACGGCTTCATGCATGCTCCTGGGGGCCGTCGCCCTTGAGTCCGGCTCGGGCGCGAAGAGGGCAGCGACGATCCCTATAAGCATAAGACCGGCCATGAGCAGATAGGTATTCCGCCAGCCCAGATAATCGGCGAGGATAAGGCCCGCGCCGCCCGAAACAAGGGCGCCTATGCGCCATGCGGTGACCGAGACCGCAGCACCCGCACCCCGCTCCTGCTCCTGAAGAAGGTCGGTCCGGTAAGCGTCTATGACGATGTCCTGCGACGCGGAGCTGAAGGCGACAAAAAACGCGAGGACCGCGAACAGCGGAAGGCTGATTACCGGGGAGCCGAAGGCCATGGCGACTGTGCCGGAGAGCAGGATAAGCTGAACGGGTATGAGCCAGCCCCTCCTCCTGCCGAGCCAGGGCGGGACGAACCTGTCCATGAACGGGGACCATAGGAACTTGATCGTGTAGGGGACGCCGATAAGCGAAAAAACCCCGATGGTGTGCAGGTTGATCCCCGACTGGGTCATCCATGCCTGCAGCATGACCCCCGTGAGTCCGAAGGGGAGACCCGAGGAGAAGCCGAAGAAAGCCATTACTCCGATGCGGGGGCTCCAATAAACCTTGAGGTAAGGAGAGAGCACGCTGAGGCTTCGAGAAAGGGCGCGGGATATCTTCACGTTGGACCCGCAGCAGTTTAGCAGATTACCTCGGGGAGAGGCAATAGATGCCGGCAGGATGATCCATAGGAGTCCTGTCTCCGCGGTATACCTGGACCCTGCCGCCGGGCGAGGTAATGAAAAAGGCAGGCCGGATCTCTCCGGCCTGCCTTTTTTCGCGGGAACCTACATTCTTACCACTTCGGCATAGGGAGCTTTTTCGGGGTTTTCCAATCCTTAAGCTCATGCATCCACGGCGCCCTCTCGACGAATTCGTCGTGAGCCAGCGGTACGGGCGGATGGCATACCCACAGGGGGTCGAACTCGTCCTTCACCTTCAGCAGAAAAATGTGGTAGTTAGGCCCGTACTTAGGGCCCGTGAGGTACATCGGCTGGTGGGGCCCCAAAAGCGATGTGTAGAACCTTTTCTTGATGTTCATCTTCGAGGTCTCTACATAGAATTGATCCACTCCGGTCGTGTCCTCGTCCTGGTCCCAGTAAATGAGGAATTCCGAATAGCCTTGATGGCCCAGCTCGAAGCTCTGGAACCAGCCGGGGTCTCCGTAGTCGGGCATCAGGGGCGGCGTGTAGCCTTTTTTCACCTCCGCGTAGCTCTCGCCGTGGACCGTCGCCTGCGACAGGGACTCGATTATGTAGTCAACGGACATGTACGAGCCGCACATCAGCCACATGCCCGCCGAGTCGGCGTTCTTGAGCCACGATTCGTCGGAAGGCTTGGTCGGTCTCGGTATGCCACCCAGCTCTTTCATTATGTCGTTGATCACCCTTTCGTCGTACTCCATCTGCTCCTCGGAGGTAAAGCCTATGAGCAGCACCCGGAGGATGTGAAAGTTCTTGATCCTGTCCTCGTTCTCCTTGCCCCAGATGTCCCAGAACTCCTCCTTGCACTCCGCCTTGGCGATGGCCCTCCAGAAGAGAGGCACCTTGGTAACCGCTCCTCCTACCTCCGCGTGGCCTATGGCGACCATACCCTTCACCTGGGCCTCCTTGGACGGCATCTGGAAATTGATCCACTTTACCCGCTTCTCAGGCAGCTTGAGCGCCGTGTTCGGCGCAATGCCCGTAGGCTCCAGCCTTTCGGGCTGGAAGGGCAGGATCTTCACGGCCATCTTCGTGACGATGCCTAGGCATCCCCGCAGGCCCGTGAAACCCCTTAGGAGGCCTCTCAGGTCCGGGCCGGGACCATCGCCCCAAAAGGGGTCGTCGCCCACGGCCAGGGAGCCCATCCTGACCAGCTCTCCGTCGGGAAGGACAAGCTCTGTGCCGAGTATCCTGCGGTGGGGCAGCCCTACCCTGTGGGACAGGGGCGACCAGCCGTCGCCGATGAGGTTGGCTATGACTGAGGCCTGTGCCCCGCCTCCGCCGATGATGCCGTAGCCGCCGTGTTTGAACGCCTCTTCTTGAAAGGGCGAGTAGATAACGCCCGTGCCCACGACAGCATAGAGGTGCTTCTCGTCGATCTCGTAGTCGTTCAGACGCTTCAGGTCGATGAGGAGCTCGTTCTCTACGTGGCAGTGGGAGCGGGGACCGTAAAAACCCGTGCTGTAAGGCACATAGGGCACCTTGTAGCGGTTGCAGATCCTGACTATTTTCTGAACCTCTTCCGTATTCCGGGGCAGTATGACGACGGCGGGTATGGTGCACATGACCCTCTCGTAGCCGCAGCCGGCCTCGTACCCCCCGGGCCCTGACCTGTATCCCTCGCAGATGGCGGGGTCGTCGGAGATGTATCTTTCGCCGACGATGGAGTGCAGCGCGTTAAATGCTTCTTTAGATATAGGCATGGGTCCCTCCTTAACCTTTCATCGAGGCAAGAATAACTTCCGAGATGTCCATAACTTTAACGGCATCGCCGTTCTCCCTTACCGCCTGGCCGAAGTTGTTCTTGCACCAGGGGCAGGCCGATACGAGCACCTCGGCGCCCACTTCTTTCACCTCTTCCAGCCGCAACTTTGCAGAAGAGTTCGCGAGGTCGGGGAAGGCCGCCTTCGTCCCTCGGCCCGCAGCGCAGCAGAAGGCGTTCTCTCGCACACGGGGCATCTCCACGACCTGCGCGCCCGGGACTGCGCCGAGAAGGTTCCTGGGCTGTGCGTAAAGCCCGCTAGTTCCGCGCCGTCTTTTCAGCCTCGGCTCTACCATGCCCATCCAGCCCCTCGTCCCTTTCCAGGGCGTCCAGGGGTCGGCGAGCCTGCTTATGCCGCATGAATCATGGTACGTCATCCGGACGTCCTGCGGCTTAGTAAGCTTCAGCTTGCCCGCTTTCATCGCGTTGTCCGCGTATTCCACAAGGTGGACCACCTGGAAGCCGAGGTTTTCCGTCGCTATGCCGAGCATCTTCGGGTAGTCGACCTTCCACGTCCTGTAGCATTCCGCGCAGCTCGTCAGAAGCACCTTCGCCCCCGTGGCCTTGACCTTCTTGATATTGGCCTTTGCGAGCTTCTTTGCCTCGTCGATCATGCCGACCGAGTAAAGGACGTTGCCGCAGCACTGCTCGTCCGCAAGCACCGTGAACGGCGTGCCCGAGCCGTTGAGTATCCGGGCCGTCGCCTGGGCGATCTCGGGGTTCACGTACGACGATGAGCAGCCGGCAAAGTAGAGGACATCCGCCTTTTCCGCCACCCGGATGCCCTTTGCTATCCATTTTTTCCTGTTAGCGGCGGGCGCACCGAACTGGTTGCCCCGCTTGGCTATGTTGTCCGCCACTTTCTTGTGGGCAGGCATGGGGCCGGCCCCGTCCTTGACGGCCCTTACCCTGAGGGACTCCAGAATCAGCTCTATCTCTAGATCGAGATTCCTCTTGCAGCCCACGTCACAGGCGCCGCAGAGGGGATCGGCATAGATGATCTCCAGGAGCTTGGGCGTCCACTGAAGTTTGCCGTCCAGTATGGCAAGGCCGATCCTGCACTTGCCGAAAGCGCCATAGGCGTCGAAATCGTTCCACACGTTGCTGGGGCACCTCGTGCTGAAACGCACGCCCGGCATGTAGGTATGCTCTACCCAGTAACAGCCCTTGCACTTTATGCAGCGACTCATGTCGTAGGCAAAGTTCTCGAGAGCGGTCACGTCCAGGGCGACCGGCGTTTTTGGTGTATCGAAGCGATCTTTTGCCATCATATCCTCCTTAGAAACAGAGATTTCCGGGGTTCAGGACGTTCTTCGGGTCGAAGACCTTCTTTACCCGCTTCAGGGCCATCGTATAGCCCGCCGCTCTGTCGTACACCATGGCGGCCAGTTCTCCGTAAGGCCTCGAGAAGAAGGCCCCTTCGCTCATCAGGGCCTTCGCCGCCTCGCGATAGAGGGCGGCAATCGCGGCCTTCTCCTCGGCGTCGTCAGGGTCGTGGAAGAACGTAAACGCTACATGACAGGCGCGGTTATGCTCTATGGGCTGGACGTACATGCCGATGTCTGCCATGGGGTAGCCGTACCTCGCCGCCACCTCTTCGATCAGGTCGACATAAACCGGCGTCGCGACCGGCCTGGCGATGAAGAACAGGCTCTGGGAGCCGCCCCTCCAGGCGTTCTTCCAGTAAGTTTTCTCGGAAGGCCATGGCTTGCGCAGCATAGAGAAGAGCTTGCGGCCCGCGCCCGGAAAACCGGCAACGTTTTCCAGCAGCTTGATGTTCTGGAACTCGTTCCTGATGACCTCTTTGAGGAACTTCTCCTCGTATGCCATTTTCTCCTCAGGCCTCCGCGAAAGTCCGCTGATGACCATGACGAGTGTCCAGGGCGGGAGCGCTGCCCGCAATTTCTCGAAGTCCTGAAGCCAGTCGTCCGCAAGGATCGCTGCCAGGTCCACGTTGTTCAAAAGGAGCACTTCCTGCCCTATCCTCCTCGGCAAGACCCTGTAAAGGAAGTCCTGGGCATAGGCAAGGTCGTCGACGGCGGCGAAGTAGATCTTGTCTATCTTCGGCGCGAATTCGATCTTCAGGTTCATCCAGGTGACTATGCCCATTGTCCCCTGCGCCCCTTGGAGGAAGCGATAGAAATCGAGTCCGGGACCAGAAGGGTTGGCGCCCTTGGATTGCGAATCAGGATAGCCGTTCACGCTCGCGGACCCGAGCCTGAAGACCTCGCCGGTCGGCCAGACGAGCTCGAAGCTCTGCGTCGGTTCGCCATAGTCGTAGACCGTATTGGTAGGTACCTCCCGCTCCAGGTAATCGGTGAGCACCGACCGGTCCGCTGGGGGCAGCAAGGGCATGATCATCCTCATGCCTTTCTTCTCCAGCTCTTCAGTAAGCTGCTTCCATGTGACGCCCGGCTCTATCCTTACCCGGCGGTTGTAATCATCGATCTCGAAGATCTTGTTCATCCTTGCCAGGTCGACGACTACCCCTCCCTGCTTCGGTATGGTACAGCCATAGAAATGAACCGCCGAGCTGACGGGTATAAGCGGGACGTCGTGCTCGTTTGCCCATTTCACCACCTCCCCGACTTCCTCGGCGTCCTTAGGCCGTACGACGAGGTCGGGCATCCCCGGAGGAACCAGGCTGTAGTCGCGCGAATACCGGGTGAGGGTCTCCTGCGCGTCGCTGACGTTCCTCTTCCCTACGATCTTCTCCAACTGCTCCTTGTTTTGCATTTTGCCCCCTTTCAAAGAATAGAAGGTTTAGAGCTACGATATCCTTTTCAGCGCATCCGTCGAGCGTGCCTCATCACGTGACGCAGTACCATCGGCCCGGTCGGTAGCCTGACCGGAACCGCCTAATCCAGCCAATCCACTTCCGGCCTTATCAAGGCCTTCCGTCATCAGAAACATTTTCCTGCTGATCGACGCGGCGGTCTTCTTCATCTCGGAGACCATATCCGGGAGGCGCTCATCGTCCATCGACCCGGCAAGGCCGAAGATTGATATCGCCATCCTTGCCTGGTCGCCCCGAAAGACAAGCACCGCCAGGGCCCGCACCCCCTTCCGGTACTCTTCGAGGTCGGCTGCGTATCCGTTCTGCCGGGCTTGCTCGACCTCTTTGAGGAGGTCTTCGATCCGCGTCAGGCTGTGGTCCGTATATCTCGGCAAGGGGTTTTCCTTGACGAGACGAGTAATTTCGTCGTTGGTGATCCTGCTCAGGAATACCTTCGTGAGGGCGCCTGTATACTGGGGAAAACGGGTGCCCACGGGGACCGTGATCTTCAGCTCCTTTTTCGGCTCGCTCACCTCGAGGACCCGGAAAGTCTTGTCTCCCTCCTGCACGGCCAGGATGGCCGTCTCGTCAACCAGCTCGACTAGCCGGTCGAGAAAAGGCTTCGCCGCGAAGGGCAATTCCATCGTCCGCAGGACCCTCCGCGAGAAGTCGAAAAGGGAAGCTCCCGGTACGTACTTTTTTGTAAGAGGGTCCTGGACGACCAGGCCCTCTTCTTCGAGAGCCTTCAGGATGCCGAGGGTTGTGCTCTTGACTATCGAGAGCCTCCGCGATATCTCGCTTACACCGAGGAGCTCGTTCGTCCCGGTGATCAATCGCAGTATCCCGATGCCTTTTTTTAATACGGGCGCGTTGTACATGGCACTACGTTTTCTATGCAAATCTTTTATCACCTATGTAAGGGCATGTCAAGAAAAAAGTCTGTTAATAAATTACTTTAGCAGCCTGTCGTCTTTCGCCATTACCTTATATGTTGATCGCTATAGAAAACGTTCCGCAAAAACTTATCCCTTGCCGATCAGCTTCTTCCCCGCCGCCCATGCCTTTCCCACCTCAGCACCGAGCCCAATGTACCTGCTGTCTGCCATAGACAGCACGAAGGGCGACATCTTTGCGAGGTCCGGGACTCCTCCGGTCATGAACCGCTCCTCGCTGTAAGCGGCGACGATCTCGCCTATGAACATCTCATCAGTCGGCAGCTCGACTGTTTTCACGAGCCTGCACTCGAGGTTGTAAGGGCACTCCGCGATCATGGGTGCCGTTTTGAGCTTTCCGTAGAAGACCTCGAATACCTTCGACTTGTCGTATTTCTTTCCGGATACGATGCCGCAGTAGTCCGTTGCCTCGACCATAGACGCAGAGGGGATATTGACGCTGAAAGTGCCGTTCTGCCTGATGCCCGGGTTCGAATAGTGACCTGGGCCAAGGGAGAGCATCATATAAGGCGGTTTGGGATTTACCATGCCGAACCACGCGACCGTAAGGAACGTGGGCTTCCCGGCCACGTTGGCGCCTACCAGGCAGCAGGGCATTGGGTAGCAAATCTTTTCCGTTGTCACCTCGATTTTCGCCATTGCCAGCCTCCTTTTTCGTCGTTTTTCCTATTTTACCATGTTTGGCCGTTGGCGGCGCTCAAATAATCGTTGTCCCGGGGTGCAAAAAGAAACCGGCCCGCGGGAAAAGGCCGCGGCTGCAAACCTTGCGAGGAGGCCGAGCCTGTGTTATCTATCTATCAGGTGGCATAACGTCAAAGTCCGGAGGAGAAGATGATAGATATAATGCGAACGAGGCGGAGCGTTAGGTCATACGAAAAGAAACCTCTCGACGAGCGGTCGCTCCAAACAATGAAAGAGGCGCTCCTCCGGTGCCCTTCTTCCATGGGCAAGAACCCCTGGACCTTTATCTTTGTCGATAACCCGGAGACGCTGCTTCTTCTCTCGAAGACCAAGGAGCACGGGTCGGATTTCCTGAAAGGCGCGGCGCTGGGCATAGTTGTCTGCGGGGACGAAGCGGTATCGGATGTCTGGGTCGAGGACTGCGCCATCGCCTCTGTAGTAGTGCAACTCACCGCCCATTCCCTCGGGCTCGGAAGCTGCTGGGTCCAGATAAGGAAAAGAAATCACTCCTCTGACGAGACCGCGGAAGAGTACGTTCAGAAAGCACTCGGCATACCGAAGAACGTCAAGGTGGACGCCATCATCAGCATAGGCCATCCGGCTGAAGTCAAGGCGCCGAGATCCGCCGAGCAGCTCGAATACAGGAAGATACACTATAATCGATACGGGGAGCGCCAGGAGGGATAGAGCGACTTCAGGCGACCAGCCGTGGCCAGAGTGATGCCACAGCTCGAGCCGAGTATCAGGCCGCCATTCCCGAAGGACCCTTCGGCGCGCTCTATCTCTTCGCCGATCCTTCCTTCGTCCCATCCCATGATATCTATATGGCCCATGAAGGCAACCCTGTCGCCGAACTCAGCCCGGAGGTCGTAGATGTCGAGTCCGGCCTGCCCGTCCACCGGGTGGATGCACGCATAGCCTGCTTCGATCAAGGGCTCTATAATTTTCCTCGTGTCGCCGTCGGAATGGAAAAAGGGCTGAAGGCCCTGCCCCTTCAGGACCTGCGCGGCCAGCCTGTAGACCGGCCAGAGTACGTCAAGGAAGTATTCCAGGGAAAAGAACAGCCCCCCCTTTCCGGCGATGTCGTCGGCGAGCGCAACGGCCCGGAGACCCTTGCTGCGGGCCGACCGGGCCAGCCGCTCCACCTCCCGGATCAGCCTTTCGCATATTCCTCCGAAAAGGCGGCGGTCCTTGTGCACGCTCAACATGGCATTGAAGAACCCGTGACGCTCCACCAGGCGGGAGAAGGGTCCGTTTAGGTAGCCCGCGAGGTAATACCCGTCAAGACAATCGATGCCGGAATCGAAAAAGTGGCGGCGGCACCCCCCATTCAGGTCGATTCCCACGAGGGAAAGACCGAGGCTCCTGGCAGCGGCCGCAAGTTGCCCTGCGTATCCTCCCTCGGCCCCGAAGAAGCGGTCGAGAAAGTCCCGGCCGAGGAAAAGCTCGCCCCTCGGCAGAGGACGGACGGCGGCGCGGCTAAGGGCTCCTGCAACCGAATCGGCCGGCCTTCGCCTCTCCGAACGGTGCTTTTCTTCGGTCCCGCCGGGCGGGCGTCCCCGCCCCTTCCGTCCACCCGGCTGCCCGCCCATTGCCGCTTCCTTCAAGGTTGCCTTGCGGCTGAAGCCCGCTGCCTTCTGTAGTAGGCCGTGAACAACCTCGCCCTCGGGTCGCGGCCCATGAGAAGGTCGGTCGCCATGGTGTACGGCCTCATGGTCGCAGGGTTTGTGATCGCCGCGTCGAGACCGGCCCCTATGGCCAGGGCAAGGAAGACGCCATTGATGATCTTTCTATCTGGAAGCCCGAAGGAAACATTGCTGGCCCCGAGCACGAGGTTGAGGCCCATGTCCCGCTTTACCCCCCGCATGGTATCCAGGGTAACCCCCGCCGCCTTGTCGTTCACTGCGCTCGATTCCGCGACGGAGTCGACAAGAATATCTTCCCGGCATATTCCAGCCTCATCAGAGCGCTCGACGATCCTCCGTATAACGGCGAGCCTTCCGGCCGCGTCTTTAGGTATCCCCGATGCATCGGAGGCGAGCGCCACGAGTGCGGTTGCGTAACGGGCAGAAAGCGGCAGCAAGGCCTTCAGCACCTGCTCTTCTCCCGTGACCGAGCTTATGATAGGCTTCCCGCAGCCAAGCTCAAGCGTCCTTTCCAGGGCCTCGGCGTTCCTGCTTTCAATACAGAGGGGCACATCGACCTCATCCATCACCGCCCGGCTGACCATGGGCAGGGTGCTCACCTCGTCGATGCCGAAGGCCGCCACGCTCACGATCAGGACGTCCGCCCCCGCCTCGACCTGTTCTGCCGCGGCCTTGCGGATCGGCGCCATGTCGCCCGACATCATTCCTTCTTTCACAGGGCCCTTGGCAAAGGGGTTTATGCGCTCTCCTATGAGGACCGTGGGCAGGCCTTCGCCGATGGCGACTTCCTTTCCCCTAGGACTTATCAGATGGGTTTTCATCTTCTTCCCTTATCCAGGCCGTCGCCGGCCGGCACCATTAAGCCCTATCACAGCATGCATGCGCTAATAGACGCCGTATTCCTTCGTAAATTCGAACATGGCCCTTATGTTTTCCGCCTTTGCGTTGTCGAGGCTCGCAGCCGCGTCCATTATGTATCCCCCGTCCCTGCCGACAACGTCGATCAGCTTCTTGCAGTATGCCTTCACATCATCAGGGCTCCCCGTCGCCATCATGGAAAGGGGCACGTTGCCCTTGATGCAGACCGTCTCGCCGAGGATCTCCTTCGCACGAAAAATGTCGGTCCCTTCGAAGGCATACCAGGCGCGGGCCGCCGGTATATCCTTGATCGCTGAAAGGCGGCTAGTGCAGTCGCCTTCCCAGAGCGGGCACGGCACGCATCCTTCGTCTATGAGGGCTATCAGCAGGTCCCGGAGCGTCGGCCAGAAGAAGGTCTGAAACTGCTCCATGGACATGAACCCGTCGAGCCCCTTGTGAATGGGTATAAAAATCCTCGGGTTTCCCGACGCCTTGGCCGCACCCACCGCCATGTCCCGCATGAGGAAGAACAGCTTTTCGCAGGCTTTTATGACCTCCTTCGGCCTTCGGTACATGTCTAGCATGAGACCCTTCGTTCCTCTGAAGTAATCGCCGAGGGTATCGAAAGGGGCCTGCGTGAAGCCGCCGTACTGCATGGGGAAGCCCGCCTCTTTGGCCTTCTTGGTGTAGGCCGCGGCGTATGAGGCGATCTCCGCGGACCTCTCCCCTGCCTTCTTTAGCGCATCGAGGGCAGAGGCAGCTTCGGGAGCGTTGAAGGGCGCAAACCCAAAGGACATCCCCATGGCATAGGTAACGATGCTGCGCGGAGGGGTCAGCTTTTCGAAGCCTCGCAGGGCGCCGAAAACGCGGGGCCAGTACTTGCGCAGCATGAAGTCCGTGGGGTCGAAGAGGAAGTGGTCGTATTCGTCGGCCATCATGTATTCCCCTTCGACGAACTGGTATGTGAAATTATCTGAAATACCGTGTCCCGGCCACTTGAGCTGTCGAAAGTCGAGGGTGTCGAGAAGGGGACCCAGGAAACGAAGGCCGAAGGGGTTCTGGTCCATGTCCGGCTCGAACTCTGTCATTGCGCGCCAGTACGCCTTCCAGAGCTTTTCCGGCTCGTACATCACCTCCCGGACCGTCATGCCGGAATAGGCGGCCGGGAAGAAGCTGAATATTGCCATGACAGGCACCCTGTCCGGCTTCTTCAGGGCGATGGCATCGAGGACCCTTCTTTCCCTTTCGCTGTAAAGCTCCTCAGGTGTCCTCGCCATCTCAACCTCCTATCCACTGCCGGCACAGGTTGACCGCCGCGATCGCATCCTTTCCGTAAGCGTCCGCGCGGACGTACTTACGGATCTCATCGTCGATCTGACCTCCGCCGATCATGATTTTCACGCCTTCGCGCAAGCCTGCCGCTTCCAGGGCCTCCACCGTCTTCTTCATGGAGTCGAAGGCCAGGGTCAAAAAACCGGAGAGCCCCACCACCCGGGGCTTGAACTCCCTCACTTTCTCGACAAATGTCCGGACCGGGACGTCGATGCCTATATCGAGGACTTCATAACCGCTCACGTCGATCATGAAAGTGACTATATCCTTTCCGATGTCATGGATATCTCCTGCAACCGTGCCGATGAGCACCCTGCCGGTGCGCTTACCTGCCTGCTCCTTCTGAATGAGGGGCTTGACGATGTCCGAGATCCCTTTCAGGATCTCCCCCGCCATTATCAAGTCCGGGATGAAATACTCGGACTCTTCGAAGCGCTTGCCGACGATCTCCATCGCCTTGCGCCCATCATCGAGAATGGACGTCGGGTCCTCTCCCTTTGCGACCATCTCTTTCACAAGGCTCATGGTCTCCTCTTCCATCAGGTTTGCCATTAGGTTTACCAGTCTTTCGTTCACTTGTACCTCCGGCTGTTACTCATGGGCAGACATGCAGTTTGCCTTATTTGCTCCTGGTAAGCAGCTTTTTCAGCTCAGGCCCGGTCTTCGGGTTCTTTTGGATCACGTCCTTCCATCCTTCGTCGAAGGCCACCTTCAGGAACTTCTCCTTTTCCGCTCGGGGCAGCTCGATCACCTGGATGCCTTCCTTTATGAGGAGGGGCCTTTCCCTGGCCTGCAGCTCCTCAAAGCGGGCAACTGCCTTCTTCTCCGCTTCAATCGTCGCCTCCGTCAGAAGGTCCCGCAGTTTCTTCGGCAGGCCGTTCCAAGTGGCCAGATTTATAAGAATAGGGTTCGGTCCCCTGTAAAAGGGCACGTCGACTATGTATTTCGTCACCTTCTGCCACCCGTAGTCGCGCACTCCTACGGTGACGAAACAGTAGCCGTCGACTACGTGCCTTTCGAGGGCGACGTAGGTCTCCGTGAGGGGTATCACGATCGGGTTCCCGCCCAGGCCCTTAATGACCTGGAGATACATGGGGGATACGCGGATATTGAGGCCCGTCAGGTCCGCGGTCTTTATGGGCTTGTTGAGATAGAGATAGAACTTCTGGTCGTGACCGAGCCTGCCGAGATAGTGGATCTTCAGCCTCTTCTCGTGAAGGTCGTTGAAATACGCCCATGCCCCTCTCGCCCTTTCCTCCGTGGGGTTGAACTCCGAGAGCTTCATGGCGTCGACCTCGGGCAAAATGGATACGTAGAAGGCATTGGCCGTGTAACATATATCGACCATGCCCCTCTGCACCGCCTGCACCTGGTCGGGCGTCTTCACGGCCTCCGGGCCGCCTATCCACTGTATCTTCAGCTCCCCCGGATACTTCTTCGCCACCATCTGCTCGACGGTCTCAACCCAAATCTGGTAAGGAATGTTGTCGGACGTGTTCTTCGGGAAGGCGGTCACCGCCTTCAACGTGAAGGTCTCCCCTATTGCCGCGCCGGCGAATGCAGCCGGGACGGCGAAAGTCAAAAGTACCAACAGACAAAAACAGAGTTGTCTTTTCATCGTAATCTCCCTAATCCTAAGCCCCGATCAGAAGGGGCTCGGTATCTTTCTCTGGACCTCCTCTTTCTTCCAGTAAGCTATGCGCTCCTTGACGAAGGCGATCCATTTGTCAACATCGGACTCCTTGAACCCCTCGGCTGTCATTCGCTTCTTGTAGGCCCCTATGACCGGCTGGACTGCCGCCACCCACCTGGCCGCCTCCGCATCCGACAGCGTGATAACCTGGCCTCCCTTAGCCTTAAAGACGTCCCTTCCTTCTATGTCCATCTCATTCCAGAGGCGCGCCTGCCACTCCAGGGCCTCTGCGGACACTTCGTTAAAAATCTTTTGTATGTCGGGAGGCAGGGCATTCCATTTGTTCTTGTTCATGACGCAGTAAAAGGTTATGCCCGTTCCGAGCTGGGACGTCGAGGTCACATAGTTCACCACTTCGGCGAATTTCCAGTATTTGAGGGTGGAAAGATCGACCAGGATGCCGTCAAGGACCACCCTTCTCAAGGCCTCATAGACATCGGGCATCTCCAGGGGGATTGGGACCGCTCCCAGGGCCTTCAGCGTGTCCGTCGCCTGACCTGCGCCTCTGATCTTGAGTCCTTTCAGATCCTCCAGCGTCCTGACGGGCTTCTTGACGGTCTGGAGGATCAGAGGTCCCGACGTATTGATGTAGAGCAGGTGCACCGTGTCCCATTCGGCCGGCTTGAACTTGTCGTAGAAGTCGCTCGACACGTGGCTCGCCACCCAGCCGCTCGGAAAGCCGAGAGGCAGGTCGAACACCTCCGTCACCGGGAAACGCCCGCGGGTATACTGAATATGGGAAACGCCGATGTCCGCGATGCCCGTCGTGATCCCGTTGAACATCTTGACGGGCGACAGCACGGTCCCGCCCGGATAATAGGTGATCTCTACCCGGCCGTTCGTCCGCTTCTTTATCTCCTGGCAGAACTTGTCCGTGAGGAGCGACATTTTGTGCGTCGTCGGCAGGTAGTTGGCAGCCTTCAACTTGATGACGTCCGCAGCGCCCGCATTCAGGGCGCCCACAAAGACAAAGACAACCGACAGGGCAAACAGCGAAAGCCTCTTTCTCATCCCGCACCTCCCTCTAATAATTATTATAGTATTTAGAAGCCTTCCAACATTTCCGTGGGACATAAAGGTCGAGCCGCCCATCCTGAACCGACCGGACCCTCGAGCCGGCATGGGCCGATCGGGGGGATATCATTTATAGAACACGGACGGAAGCCACAGGGCCAGTTGGGGAAAGAAAAAGAGGAGGCCCCACACCACAAGAAGGGAGATGAGAAACGGAGTTACCCCCTGATAAATCCTGCCCATGGGCTCCTTGGTAATATTCTTGACCACGAATACACAAATGGCGACGGGCGGGATCACCACGCCGATCATGAGGACGACGCCGAGCACCATGCCGAACCAGATGGGATTGAACCCGAGCTTCAGGACTGCCGGATAGAAGATTGGCGTTGCCAGGATCATGAAGGCGAGATCATCGATGAAAGAACCGCCTATCTCGTACATGAGGCAGATGAGGATGAGGACCACGTAACGGTTGACAGGCAGTCCCACGAGCCAATCGGCTATATACTGGGGGATGTTCGTCACCGCGATGAAGTGGCCTAGGATCGCAGAGCCGGCGATCAGCACGAGGATCATGCCTGCCGTTCGGAGAGACTCGGTGAGGGCCCGAACGTAAGTCTTGAAACTGATTTCCCTTTTCGCCACCGCCAGTACGAAGACTGCAAAGGTACCTACCGCCCCCGCTTCCGTCGGAGTGAAGTAGCCCTTCATGATGCCGCCGATGACCACGAGAAAGACGAGGATGATCCAGGTAAGCTCAGGTAGCGAGGCTAACCTGGCCCGCCAGGTGGACCGCTCCGACCTCGGCGCGATGGAAGGGCTAATGCGAGCCCATGCGTAAATTATGAAAAGGAAGAAGAGGGCGATAATCAACCCCGGGACAATCCCGGCGAGGAAAAGCTGTCCTATGGACTGTTCCGTGATTATGCCGAATATGATAAGCGTTACGCTTGGCGGGATGAGCACGCCGAGGGTCCCCACCGTGGCTACGATCCCAGTCGACAGTCTCCTGTCGTATCCGAAACGGTCCATTTCCGGTATCGCCACGCTTGCGAAGGTGGCCGAGGTGGCCGCCGAGGAGCCGCAGATAGCCTTGAAACCCGTTGCGCCCATTACCGTCGCCATGGCCAGGCCCCCGGGGATGTGGCCGACGAACTTGTGGGCAGCGTTGTAAAGCCGCACCGCTATACCCGCGTGGAGGCCGATCTGCCCCATCAGGATGAAAAGCGGGAAGACCGTGTATCCGTAGTTTGTGATCACGTCATAGACGTCCCTGCCGAGGAGGTTCATGGCAGCCTGGAGCCCGTTCACGTAAGCAAAACCGGCGAAACCCACAAGGGCCATGCAAAAGCCGAGCTCGAAGCCCGTAGCGAACAGGGCCAGGAGCACCATGAGGGCGACGATCCCGATGGTTACGTCACTCATAGCGCCCCCTCCAGATTTTGACGACCTGCAGAACGAAGACAAGACATTCTATTATGCAGCAGACCCCGACGCCGTAGGCCACAGGATAGAAGGGGATCCTGAGGGTGGCCGTGACCTCCCTCGACCTGTGGAATTCACTGCCCACGCCGAAGAGGTTGTAAGCAATCAGGGCAAAGAGTATGATGCCCAGGATTCGCGTGAACGTGTTCATCAAGGCCCTGTTGGTAGGCGACAGGCGCTCCAGCAGAAACTCCATGAAGACGTTTCCCTTGTCGAGGGAGACGCAGGGGAAGCAGAACCCGATAATGAGCGCAAGCGACAGGGCCACGATCTCAAAAGTGCCTATTATCGGGTGGCCGGCTGCCCGGAGGCCCACATCGGCGACGGTCAGGAACATGATGAAGGTGAGGGCCGCCCCGCCGATGGCATTAAGCACGCCCTTGCTGACTTTGAGAAAAGCGTCGAGCATTGCTTCCATCAGTCCTCCCTGCGCTGCGAAGCGCGCCCGCAGCCTTGCGAGCCTTTTTTGCGGGACTCTTTGGGGAGTCCCCGCCTTTCCTTCCTTGCCCTTGGCAAGGTCACATTACACTCTAAGAAAAAACCACCGCCCTTGTCAAGACAAGAGGCAGGATAACTCCTCGTGCACCGGGGCCGGGCCCTTTTCTCTCGACTTCTGTTAAAGACCCCCTCCAAATCCCCCCCGGCCGCCCGCACCTTTATCTTTCCGCTCCCTATGGTAGCCGGGTACCCGCCGTCCACAGGCGGGTGGCAACCGGCCTTACCCGACGACCCACGCCACCGGCGTGGGTGCCCCGGGTCTCCCCCCGCTCAGATTCTTAACTCGCGACCTGTGTGGGTATCTCGTTTGTCTAGTGGTACGTGGAGCTTCTGTACTGGAATAACGTATCTCTCGTCAGAAGGCTAGCCTCCGCTCAGACATGCGAATCTGTGCACTTCTATGGAAGTGCACCGTTCCTTCCACCCCAATCGGGTACCCAAGGCCTCCCGCGAATGTTCGCGTAAGAAAAGGTCCTCCCGTCCGGGGTAAAGAAACTACAACTGCTTTAAGGGCTAGAGGGAAGGACCTTCCGGGAGTATTCCATAAGCGCATCGTGCGGAACGAGCGGGGTATACCCGCAGGAAGGGTAGAACGTTAAGAACGCGCCCGTTTCGATTCCTCTCCATTAAGTGAGGTAAAGCTAGGATCGATAGAGGTCAGGAGCCGCCGGGAGCGAAAAGCGGAAGCGGCTTACTGATAACGGGCGCGTTTAGTTCTACCCTTCCGATGCGGGTCGCTCTAGTGGAGCACCAAGCCTTGATGGAATCCTCTTGTGAGATCCTTCCTGAGGAGAGTGTAGATTAATGGCGCAAATGGAATACTCCGGAAGGGCCTTACCGTCTATATAGCAAGAGACTAAGAAGAGAAAAAGGGAAGAGACTGAAAAGAGGCAGGGCCTGGGAGAAGCGTTGGGGCAAAGGGAATTCGCCGGAGGGCCTTGCCGGGATGGACGGAAAGACTGAAGGTAAGAGAAAAAAAGCAAACAAAGAAAAAGTGTCGGGGAAGAAGAGCGGCGGGACGGGAATCTCATCGGCCGCGCCTGTAGTCGGCGCCGTGTTCGGGCTACTATTAAAGGGAGTATTTTCAAATGGGCTTACGCTGCAGGATAACTGCCGGAGCCTGAAGTCCATCCCAAATACCCGAGTTTGCATGCATAGTTAATTGCAAACTGCCGGATTCGGTCATAAAATTGCTAAGAGGCCCCGGACCGGTCCATAGACCCGCTGCGGGGCCGTTACCCCAAAGGGAAGGTCGGATAGTAAAAATGGGTGGGACAGAGAAAGAGAGGTATCCCGTACCCACGCTTCTCCTTTCCGAGGTGGAGGGTGCCGATTCGCTAATCGACCTTGCCCTGGACATGCGCTGGTCCCTGAACCATTCAGCCGATGATCTCTGGAAGCAGCTCGATCCGACTCTCTGGGATCTAACCCATAATCCGTGGACGGTGTTGCAGGCCGTATCGCGCGACAGGGTCCGGCAAGTCCTCGCCGACCCCGGCGTGCGGGCCTTGATCGATGGCCTCCTGGAATCGAGACGCCTGGCATCCGAAACGCCCGCCTGGTTCCAAAACACCCACGGATCAGCCGGCCTCGGCTGCATTGCCTATTTCTGCATGGAGTTCATGCTGAGCGAGGCCCTCCCTATTTACTCGGGCGGCCTCGGCAATGTTGCAGGCGATCAGCTCAAGGCGGCAAGCGACCTCGGCCTGCCTGCCGTAGCTGTGGGCCTTCTGTATCAGCAAGGCTATTTCCGGCAGGTCATCGACAGGAACGGGGCGCAGAGGGCCTTGTTCCCCTATAATGATCCCGGCCAACTGCCCATAAGGGCGCTTCGCGAACCTAACGGGGAATTATTGCGCCTCCAGATTCCTATGTCCGGCTACCCGGTCTGGGTGCGGACCTGGGAGGTCCGGGTAGGCAATGTAAAGCTCTACCTTCTGGACAGCAACGACCCTGCCAACCTTCCAGCTCATCGGGGCATCACGAGCGAGCTTTACGGGGAGGGCACAGAGCTGCGCCTCACCCAGGAGATACTTCTGGGGATCTCAGGATGGCGGCTCCTCAAAGCCCTAGGGCTCCGCCCCGACGTTTGCCACTTGAACGAAGGTCATACGGCCCTGGTGGTGCTTGAGCGCGCCCGGAGCCTCATGGAGGAGACTGGGCGGACCTTCCCGGTAGCGCTGGCTGCAACCAGGGCGGGTAATCTTTTTACTACCCACACCCCCGTCGCTGCAGGATTCGACTGTTTTCCGCCCTCTCTTATCGACCAGTACCTCGGGGCTTATGCCCGGGAAGACCTCGGCATCTCCCTGGACGAACTTCTGGCCCTCGGCCGTCTTGCCTCGGATGACGCCTCGGCGCCCTTCAATATGGCCTACCTTGCCGTACGGGGGAGCGGGTACATTAACGGGGTAAGCCGGCTCCACGGCGAGGTAAGCAGGGAGATCTTCCAACCGCTCTTCCCGGGCTGGCCGACGCCCGAAGTGCCTGTCGGCCATGTGACGAACGGGGTCCACATGCCCACCTGGGAATCGGCAGCTTCGGACACGGTCTGGACCGAGGCATGTGAAAGAAACCGCTGGCTGGGGACCCTGGAGACGATGGAGGAAGATCTGCGGGACGTGCCCGATTCGAAGCTCTGGGAGTTCCGCGCAAGTGCCCGCAGGTCGCTCGTCGGCTACGTCAGGGAACGGGTAGGGCAACACCTTGCAGCCCTCGGCGCCTCTCAGCAGGAGATGGAGCAGGTTAAAAATCTCTTCGACCCCGGCGCCCTGACCATCGGCTTTGCCCGCCGCTTCGCGACATACAAGCGGCCCACCCTGCTGCTCAGCGACCGCGAAAGGTTAATTCGCATATTGACGGACCCGGACCGGCCCGTGCAGCTTATCGTAGCCGGCAAGGCGCACCCCGCCGACAGACCGGGCCAGGCCATGATTGAGGAATGGACGGACTTCGTGGCGCGATCAGGCGCCGGCGGTCATATGGTCTTCCTGGGAGACCACGACATGCTTATGACACAACGCCTTGTTCAGGGCGTAGATGTATGGATCAACACGCCGCGCCGGCCCTGGGAGGCCTGCGGCACGAGCGGGATGAAGGTGCTGGTCAACGGCGGCGTGAACCTTTCAGAACTCGACGGCTGGTGGGCCGAGGCCTACTCCACTGCAGTGGGCTGGGCGCTGGGGGACGGCAGGGAGCACGGCGACGATCCGTCATGGGACAAGGCCGAGGCCGAAGCGCTTTACACCCTTCTGGAGCGGGAGGTAATACCCGATTTCTACTCCAGGGACGGGGACGGTATACCCAGGGCGTGGGTGCACCGCATGCGAGAGAGCATGGCGACTCTCTCGCCGCGTTTTTCTTCCAATCGCGCCGTCCGCGAGTATACCGAGACGTATTATCTTCCTGCCGCCCGCAATTACAGGGACCGGGTTGCGGACGGATGCAGCATGGGCGCGCGTATCTCGGTTTGGCAGGGTGAGCTGGAAAAGAAATGGCGCAACCTGCACTTCGGCGAAATAGAAGTCGAAACCGAAGGCGGCCGTCATCGCTTTGGCGTTCCCGTCTATCTCGACAACCTTGACGCCACCTTCGTGTCCGTCGAGCTTTATGCGGACGGGAAAGACGGCGAAGGTCCGTTCCGACTGGAGATGGTCCGCGGCCTCCCTTTGGCCGGGGTCGTAAACGCCTATGTTTTCAACGCCGCGGCGCCTGCGACCCGTCCGGCTACCGACTATACGCCCCGGATAATCCCGCGCTTCGAGGGCGCAGCCGTGCCCCTGGAGGCCGCCTGGATTCACTGGCAGCGATGATGCCCGTGAGGAATTGCGTCTGCAAGGATTTCGCAACTTCTTTCAAATTTCCGCGCAAAACTCGACCCGGCCCTTGTCAACCCCCTTTGGCGCGATTACATTGATTTTGTGGGCGTAAGTATCGCCACGGGTTTTAAAAATCAAATTGAGGAGGTTTTACATGAAAAGAGCTCTATTGGTAGCGGCATTGTTCTTCTTCGCTTTCGTTTTTGTCGGGCACGCGCTTGCCCAGGAAGGCGCCGGTGGGGCCGAGTGGAGCAAGCAGGCGTTCATGAATCAGATGTCGCAAGCGAAGGTGCAAAATTTCACGGGCACAGTGTTGAGCCATGACCCGGCATGCCACTGCGTCGTCGTGAAAACCCCCAGGGGAGAGCTTACCCTTCAGGACGACTATGCAAAGTTCATGCAGGAGTACGATCAGGCAAAGGGGCTCAAGGTCGGCGCCAAAGTGAAGGGGACCTACAAGACGGTAAACTATATCCACTATCTCCAGGCCGTCTCCTATGAGGGAATGTAGCAGCAGGGACAGCCGGATCGACCTGGGCACCGAGAAGAGGGAGGATAGGCTCCCTCTTTCTCTTTCCGGATAACGGCGCGGGCCGGCCTCCTTGGGCCGTCGTTTATTTCGGACGGCTCGGCGGCACCTTTCGGGTCTGGCCAAGCCCCTCTTCCGTGTAGGCGCCCGTGCCGCAGTAGAAAGCAAAATCAACGAGGCCGTTAAAAAGGGCGATCTCCCGTTCGGTACGCCCCTGTTCCATCTCCAGCGTCACCCAGCCTTCCGCACCCGTTCCGAAAGGGGTGGCCGCGCAGGAAATCTTGAAATCGGCCACGCGCACATGCCGCAGAGCTTCGATGTCTGCTTCGGGAAGCTCAACATCGGAAAAGGCATTCCACACTTCCCTGTACCGGCCAAATACCGCCGAAACGACCGGAAAGGGTGTACCCTCTCCCGCGAGTGCAACGATCGTGGGGGAAGCATATTGAACATTCACTATCCTCCTCGACCGGTCTGCTTCCCCGATGAGGTCTCCGTAAGCAGCCCTCCTGACATCCCTGTCGGCCGGAGAAGCAAGGACAGCCTCGCCCTTTGCTACCATGTCGGCCAAAAGAGGCGTCAGGGTGTCGGGGGTGAGTTCCGTCGCCCGGACGCGGACGACGCCTGCCTCTTGCTTGTGGGCGAAGGAAAGGGTATAGGGCTTTATCGCCAGGCCTTCGAATCTTTTCCTCATCAGCAGCTTCAGGAAGGCAAAGGACTCGTTACTCGTGTATACGACGGCGGACAGGGGCATTATCGAGGATGCTTGCGACTCTCTCCCTGATATTCCTCATTTTTTCAGGCGAGAAAGGCCTTACCTTTTCGTATCTCTCGTCGAGGGCGTTCCTGGGGACAAACTCCTGCACGAAGAACCTTCGGGCCGGTTTGATCTCAAGGGCGGTCTGGTAGGCATCCCGTTCCCGGTGCAGAAAGGGTACAAGGGTCATCCTGAACTCGTAATCGATTCTTCCCTCGAGAATGAAATCAATGCTCTCCCTGATCTTTCCCTCGTCGACGTGGCAGCCGCACCATCTCTCGTAGGCGCCGAGAGGTCCTTTTACATCCATAGCGATATAGTCGACCAGCCCCGCGCGGACAAGGGCCTTGACCACGTCAGGCCGCGAGCCGTTCGTGTCCAGTTTTACCAGCGCCCCCTGCTCCTTGAGTATTTCGGCGGTCCTGGCGAGCCCTTTGTGCAAGGTGGGCTCGCCCCCGGTCAACACCACCCGCTTGACCCATTTCCTGAATTTCCGCAGCCGTCCGAGGATATGATCGAAGGGCACGTCATTTAGAGAATCGGGACGGAGCACCAGATCCGCGTTGTGACAAAAAGGACACCTGAAATTGCAGCCGGCTGAAAACAGCACGGACGCGAGATGCGACTTCCAATCAATGAAGCTCGTCTCGATAAAACCCTTTATTGGAAAATCAGACGGAGCGCACAGCAGTGAGCACCTCTTCCATCTTGGGGACATCGCCCCTCCATTCTCCTACGCCGTTTTCCATTCCGTCCTCCACGAGGACAGTGGGCAGGGACATAACGCTGTAAAAGCTCGCTTCGGCAAGGCCGTCCGCCGTTCCGACGTTATAGGTAAGGACTTTCACTTCTCTCTCTTGCAGCTGATCGCCCAGTCTTTTCGCGAGAGGGCACTTCGGACAGTCATCCTTGTAGAATATCTTTACCACTCCCATCTTTCCTCTCTTTGAGACTGTTTTTTATAAGTCTTATAGGACTTGTCAGCGCCTATAGGACCTATTCAACAAAGATAAAAGAAGACGCTTTCTCAAACGGCCTTCCTCTCCTCACGCGCCGAGAAAAACTCGCCGTTCCTGTACCGGTCCTTGAGCTCGCCCAGCTTGCCCTTGTTCCAGCTCGAAATCTTCGTAAAATAACCGGTAATTCTGGTGATGCCGTCTACGTTATGGGAGTTGCAGCTGGGACAAGAATCGGAGAGACCTCGGGATGTCCTGTTGCACTCGTTGCACACGGTAAACTCCGGGGAAAAGGCGATCTGGTCGTTCAACGTATACCTGAAGGTCTTGGTGACGAAATCGGCAATGGCCCCCTTCGAAGGCATAGACTCCCCTATCCACACGTGGGAGATTGACCCAGCCTCTATCAGGGGATGGAACAGGCCCTCATTCGTCACCCTTTCGATCGGGTTCATGGGCGCCGACACGTTCAGATGGGTGGAGTTCGTGTAGTAAACCTCTCCGGATGATATATCGCCTTTCACAACCCTCCCCGAAGCGGGAGAGAGGTGGTGGAGGTCGAGTTTCGCGAACCGGTAGCTGGTACTCTCCGCCGGGGTCTGTTCCAGGACGAGCCTCATGTTCTCCTGGCTTTTTATCTTGTCCGCCAGGAGCTTCAGGTGGGCCATGATCTTCAGGCCGAACTTAAGCGCCTTCTTCGACTCGTGCATCTCCTCGCCTGAATGTATCTGCACCATCTCGTTGAGGCCTACCATGCCCACCAGGTGGGAGGCCCGGTTCATTCTGAGGTACGGCATGCCGTCGCGCATCATCGTCAGGAGCGCAAGGGGCCCGTCTTCCCCCGCAGAGAGGAGCCTCTCTATGAAGGCCCGCTTCTCCTTGTGGGCTCTCACGGCCAGCATGAACCGATCGGTGATGAGGTTGAAAAGGCGCGTATCGTCGCCCTTGGCCGTATAGGCAATACGGGGAAGATTGAGCGATACGTTCTGGAGCGCGCAATATCGCATCCGCCAGGGCTCTCTTGCGTCGAGGAGGTCGAACTCATCCAGCTTGAAGCTCAGCCGGCAGCACTCCGATATCTTGGCCGTTTCACCCCTGTCGAAAACGAAGTAAGTATTGCCTTTGTCGGAGGCTACATCCGATATGTGGTCCAGGAAGTCCTTGTGACCTTCAGTCTTGAAAAACTTCTCGGTGATATGGACCAGGGGCTTCGGGAAGAAGAAGGGGCGTCCTGCGCCATCCCCCTCCTTGAAGACCTCGAACAGCTTCCAAACGAACCGCTGGGCCTCCTTCTCGTATTCTCCGTACGTCTTGCCGGTAAAGACCCCCGAGGGCCCTATGGCCGGAACATCTACAAAATGTTTCGGTATTTCCCAGTAGAGATTGACGTCCGTGAAGATAGCCTGGCCCCCTCTGGCCACTGCCTGTTGCGAGAACTCGAAAATAAGCATCTGGGCAAGCTGCTTCACCTCATTATCGCTCATGCCCTCCAGGTAGGGCGCAAAGAAGATATTGATGGCGTCCCAGCCTATGGCTCCGGCGAAATTGCTCTGCAGGGCGGCGGCAAACTTTACCAGATGGGCGAGAAGCACCTCGGGATGTTTCGCGGGCCTCGCCATGGAAAGCGAATGGGGCAGGTTGAGGCCGAACTTCTTGATGTATTCGAGGGACTGGCCGCTGCAGTAAGGCCTATCTATGAAGCCCAGGTCGTGGAGATGGATGTCGCCGTTCATGTGGGCATCCGCAACGTCCTGAGAGAAGACGGAGAGAAGGGCATACTCCTTCTTTATCCTTTCAGCCAGCGTGAGGTTTGTGGCCTCCGGTCCGTGGGGGACGTTAGCATTCTCCTTATTGCGGTAGAAGATCAGGTTGCTAACGTCGTAGATAGGCATACCAAGCCTGGTGTGCATCCTGCGCACCGATTCATGTCCTCTTTCGATCAGCTTAGCGTTCACGAGCTCCCTTATCAGGGGTGCCGTTACTACCTTGATGCCTGACTTAATGATCAGGTCCTCCACTCCCTTGCTGATCGATACGGCGGAATCCTGGTCGATCATCGTCTCTCTCATGAGAGCGTCGACTATCCTCGACCGGTCCCAGTCGGAAATGGTCTCTTCTGAGGTGCGGACGAAAAGGTTCAGGTCGGTTGTCTCCATGGTCCCCCTTGCTATTAACTATCCAAGAACTGCCTTAAACAACTATATGTTGTGCCGAAGACGGCTGCCAATACTATATATAGGTCACCAAGCTATAATGCCTCCTTTGCTCACCCCTTGTCAAGATATTTTTGCATCGGATTGTAAATTGTTTGTTTACCCATGAAAAACGGGCAAAATGAGGGCGATCGGCGTGGGTCGGCGACCTTAGCTTTCCAGCCCTTTCCTGCCCTGAAGGGGAGGCTTACCTGGCCCACCTTTTGCCAGACCTACGAACGTAGAGGAGAGGAGCCCCCCGCCGGTCATCAGGAGAAGCACGCCCAGGAGAAGGGAACAGAAAATCGACTGTCCCCCGGACATATAGAAACAGACATACATGTTTCTGATGAAAAGCACGCCGCAGAACATCATTATTACGCCGAGTACTACCGAGAGCGAAAATGCGAGCCAATGCACGGCGGACTTCATCTGTTTCCCCCCTCCGTTTTGTCGATCTTCAAGATGGCTGCCCCTTCCTCGGGCATCTCGGGGACTGTATAAAACTCGTCTTCCCTCTTGTATTGGGAATACGTCCTTGGGAGGATCTCCACGTGCCAATGAAAATAGTCGCTGACCTGGGGGGCCCTTTCGCCGGACTGACAAGCGGCCATGTTCGGGGACGTGTGGACCACTATCGAGTAAGAACTCCTGACCCTTTCAATACGTCTCATAGTGTCGATGTAGACCTCGACGAACTCGCGTCTGACGTCCTCGTCCATCCATGACTCGAAGCTCGGATTGTGACGCCGTGGGATAATCCAGACTTCGAAGGCCATGCGTGATGCGAAGGGACAAACAACCAGAAAATGCCGGCTTGCAGTCACGACCCGCCTTTCCTGCCTTATCTCCTGGCTCACTACGTCGCACAGAAGGCATCTTTCCTTTTGTAGATAGTGGTTCTGCGAGTTCAGCAGCTCAAGGTAGAGTTGATGGGGCAAGATAGGGGTAGCGAGCACATGAGAATGGGGGTGAAAGATAAGAGAACCCGTTATTTCTCCGTGGTTCTTGTAAATCTGAACGTACTTGAACCGTTTATCTTTCTTCAGGTCGAGGATGCGCTCCGTGTACATGTCGATCACACGGGATATCTCGGCGGCCTCAAAAGTGGCGAACGTCTTCGTGTGCGACCTCTCTTCCACGATGATCTCATGGGCACCGAGGGTGCCCATCTTGTCATAAAAGCCTTCGGCCCTCTTGTTCTCGCTTGCTTCTATCTGGAATATAGGGTTTGCCGCGGGAAAAGATCGGACAAGCCAATTGCCCTGACCATCCCGCATTTCTCTTATCGACGGCGGGGTCAGATGCTCGCTGCCCGGGCAGAAAGGACAAACGCCTGTCTCCTGCCGTTTAAGTTTTTTGACTCCGACGACGACCCAGTTGCCTGTCAGAGCGTCCTTTCTGAATTCCCCCACCGTATGTAAGCATAAGCATTTCCGCCGGTCCTGTCAAAAAGATAATTTTGACAGGCCAATACTACTGTGATAACAATATAATTGAGTGGCCTTAAAAATCTACAGCTCCCTCACCCGGGAAAAGAGTGATTTCGTGCCTGTCGTGCAAGGACGGGTAGGTCTTTACGTGTGCGGGGTCACTGTATACAGCGACTCCCACATCGGACATGCCAGGAGCGCCATAGTCTTCGACGTCGTCTCCCGTTATCTCCGGGCCTCCGGGTACGACGTCAACTATGTGAGGAACTTCACCGACATTGATGACAAGATCATCAACCGGGCCAATGCCGAGAAGCGGGACTGGAAAGAGATAGGCGAGACCTACATCGCCTCCTTCCGCGAGGACATGGCAGCGCTCGGCGTGCTTCCCCCTACCCGCGAGCCGAGGGCTACCGAGCATATAGGGGACATGATCGCCATCATCGAGGAATTGATCCGAAAAGGCTGCGCCTACAGGGTTGACGGAAGCGTCTACTTCTCGGTGAGCAAGGACAGGAGTTACGGAGAGCTGTCGGGCAGGACCCCGGATGAGATGATGGCCGGAGCCCGCGTGGAGGTCGATGAAAGGAAGAAGGACCCCCTCGATTTTGCGCTCTGGAAGGAGTCGAAACCGGGGGAGCCGGCCTGGGACAGCCCCTTCGGAAAGGGGAGGCCGGGTTGGCATATCGAGTGCTCGACAATGAGCATCAAGTACCTGGGAAACCCTTTCGACATGCACGGCGGGGGGAAGGACCTCGTTTTCCCGCACCACGAGAACGAACGGGCCCAGGCCGAGTGCGCCACCGGACGGCGGTTCGTCAACTACTGGGTCCACAATGGGTTCGTGACGATGGACCGGGAAAAGATGTCGAAATCCCTCGGCAACATACTGCTTATCAAGGATTTTTTGAAACGATACCATGCCGACGTGCTGCGGCTCTTTTTCTTATCGGCCCACTATCGCAATCCCGTCGATTATTCGGAAAAGGCCATAGACAACGCGGACAGCGCGCTGCGGAGGTTGTACGCCACGCTGGAGAGGGCCTCCGGCATAGGGACTCCCTCAGCCGCTCCGCCGGTAAGCAACGCCGAGATCGACGGCCTCGAGAAGAGCTTCTACGCGGCCATGGACGACGACTTCAACACGGCCTTCGCCCTTTCCTACGTCTTCGACCTCCAAACGGCGCTGAACAGGATGATGGACGAGGACGGGCAGACGAACCTGCCCCTTATCCTGAAGGGGAGGGACCTTCTTCTCTCCCTTGCCAACACTTTGGGGCTATTAACGCAGGATGCGGGGGAGTTCGGCCGCCTCGAGACCGGCCGCGCCTTAGGCGCTCTCGGCCTCGACGAATCGGCAATCGAGAGCGCCGTACGCCGGAGAGCGGAGGCGCGCCTGAACAGGGACTACAAGCGGGCGGACGAGATAAGAAACAGCTTGCTGGAAAAGGGCATCATCCTGCTCGATACCCCAGAGGGAACAAAATGGAGGGTCAAAAAATAACCGGAACGCCTTCGTAAGGCGGAGCAAGGGCGCCCGCTGACCCGAAAAAGCGGCCCGGCCGTTTCAACATGAGCCTTTCCCGGATCCTTGACATAATCACACGACTTGCCAGCCCCATGGGTGAGGAGGCGGTTCCCCTTCTTGAAAGCCTGGGCCGCGTCGTAGCCCGTCCTGTCGCGTCCCACCGGGATGTTCCCCCTTTAGACGTATCGTCCCTAGACGGTTACGCCGTCAAAGGCCCGGGAAGGCGCTTCTCGGTGGTCGGATCCCTTCAGCCGCTGGGGCCTGCCCCTGCTGACCTTAAGGAAGGAGAAGCGCTCTTTGTCCCCACGGGCGGGTGCTTTCCCCCCGGGACAAGGTTCGTGGCCAGGGAGTACGCGTCCGAAGAGGCGGAATTTATCTCGGTGAAGGTCGGAACGGATGAGCGGAAGACCGTGAAAAAGGGGGAGTGGCTCGAAAAGGGCAGACCCCTCGCGGCCAAGGGGGAAATAGTGGCCCCTGCACTAATGGGCCTTCTTGCCCAGGGCGGATACGGGACGATCAGGGTCTTCGTGAAACCGCCCGTAGCGGTCGTCACGACCGGAGAAGAGCTTAAAAATGGGGCCATGGCCGATTCCAACAAATTCCTTCTTGCCGGCCTCGTCGAGAGGGACGGAGGCAAAGTCGTAGGCCTTCATACAACGGGCGATGACGAAGAAGAGATCATGGGGGCCATTACCGCGTCATCCGAGGCCCGCCTTATCGTCCTGACGGGCGGCACGGCGAGGGGGAAAAAGGACCGCACGAAAGAAGCGGCCAGGCGATTGGGCTTCCGCTTACTAATCGATTCTCCCCCCATCTTACCGGGCAAGACAATGGCCTTCGGCGGAAAAGGGCGGGTCCTCCTCTTTATCCTGCCCGGCAGGCCGACGGCGGTGCGAACCCTCTACGATCTCTTTGTCAGGAGGGCGCTTTTAAGGATGTCGGGCCGTTCCCTGCGGGACAGGGAGCATCTGCTGCCCCTGACGGGTCAGGTCGACAAGCCGGCGCGAAGCGTAATGGTCATACCGGTGCTCATCGGGTGCGAACGGAAGGCAATTGTTGAGGTATACCCCGACGAGCCGAACGGATTCATCGTCCTGGAGGAGGGTCCGGAGAGGCTAGGGGCCGGGGAACTGGTACGGGTGCTCGAGACATGAAAATCCCGTTGCTTTCCTTCGTCGGATGGTCGGGAACGGGCAAGACCACCCTCATAGAGCGGCTGATACCCATACTTGCCTCCAAAGGCATAAGGGTCGGCGTGATAAAGCACCATCCGCACGATTTCGACATCGACCGCGAGGGGAAAGACAGCTACAGGCTCAAGAAGGCCGGGGCAAGGATAACCGTGATCGTATCGCCGAAAAAGATCGCCCTCGTCGAGGACCTCGACAGGGAACTGGACATCGACGAGATAGTCGCCCGCCACGTAAGCGGCGTAGACCTGATTATAACCGAAGGCTATAAGGGGGAAAAGGGGCCGAGGATCGAGGTGTACAACTTTCGGCCCGACGCGCCGCCCCTGTCGCTCGGCCACAAGGAGCTTCTAGCCCTCGTGACGGACCTGCCGATGGAGGCGCCCGTGCCCGTCCTCTCGAGGGATGACATCGATGGGGTGGCAGAATTCATTATCAAAAAACTCAGGCTCCTTAGATAAAACCTTATACCCCCTTCAATAGGCGTGCGAACCCCTTCGCGGGTATTCCGGAGCCGGAACCCTATCATTGAAAAAGCGGCGTCAAGGCACTAGGTTAAAAACAATCCTGTAGATTTCAAAGTCGTGAAAGGGGCTGGAGCGTGCCGAGGGTCGCCGTAAACGGCATGGGAAAGATAGGTAGGGCCGTTCTCAGGATCGTATGCGCCACTGCCGGTTTGGAGCTCGTCGGACTGAACGATCTTCTCCCGGCCAGGCAGGTGGCGCGCCTCCTCCAGTTCGACCCCGTCCATGGCACATACGAGAAGGCGGTGGACCTCTGCGGCGAGGACATAGCTATCGGCGGCTCGCGGGTCAGGCTCTTCAGGGAGAAGGACCCTTCACGGCTACCGTGGAAGGACCTAGGGGTGGATGTTGTCTTCGAATGTACCGGCGCTTTTCGTGACAGGGAGGGCATGTCGAAGCACCTCCGGGCAGGAGCAAGGAAGGTCCTCCTGTCGACGCAGGCAGAGGACCGGGGCATAGAGACGATCATTTACGGCGTCGACAGCGCGGAGACGGGCGCGGATCTCATCTCATGCGCGAGCTGCGCGGCGAATTGCATCGCACCCGTAATCGAGGTCATGAAAAGGAGGATCGGCATAAAGAAGATTGCCCTCACTACGCCCCACTCTACTGCCGTCCACGGGTCTAACGCCCTTTCCTCTGCAAGCGAGATGGTTTTCCTTACGGAGAGAGAAACGAGCGCGGAGGAAGTAAATACCATATTCAGGGAAGAGTCGCGCACGGAAAGGTATCGGGGCGTGTTGGGAACATCCGACGAATGGACGGCGGTAGACGTTGCCGGAGACTGCCGGGCCTCGGTCGTCGATCTGGAAATGACCCGCGTCACAGACGGCGACCTGGCGAAGATATCGAGCCGGCATGACAACGAATGGGGCTATTCGAGCCAGATGGTGAGGGTTGCCGCCCAAATCGCCCGGAGATAACCTCCCAGCCCGACGAAAAAGGCCTTAATGTCCTTTCATGAAGATCTTTCCGGCCATCCGGGAAAAGAACCTTGCCAGCCAAGGCTTGAGCAGGTAGAGGACCGCGGTCAGCAGTACGCTCAGCGCAAGGATCCAGAAGAAGGCCTTGTATCTGCCGGTCCTGACGGCCTCGCCTTCTATGGTTAGGACGAGGGTGCCCGGAAGCCTTCCGAGTACGTTGATGATAAGAAAATCTAGCCGGCGCAGGCGGGTGAGGCCAAGGAGGTAGCAAAGGGAATCTTTGGGAAAGCCCGGCACCAAGAATAGTATGAATACGAGATGAAGACCTCGGTGCGTCACGAAATCATCGAAGCGTTCCATCGCCTCGCGCCTCACGATCTTTCTCACCAGACGGGTTCCGAAGACCCTCGTGACCTCGAAGGCAAGCGCGGACCCGATGGTAAGGCCTATGGTAGACAGGACAGTGCCCGTGACCATGCCCCAGAGGTAGCCGCCGACAAAACCCGTTATCTCGCCCGGTACCGGGGCGAAGAGCACCTGGAAGGCCTGAAGAAGGACAAAAACGACCACCGAATAGGCCCCGAAAGAGAGAATGAAAGCCCTCAGTCGCGAAAAGCTGAAGAAATACTTGAAGCGGAAGAACAGCTCCCTCCACTCGCCCTCATGGTAGAAGTACAGGATAGAAGCTAGGGCGGCTATAAGCAGAAGGCCCGACACAGCCTTGAGCAAGAGGATCAGGTAAGAAGACGGCGACCTCCGGGGGCTCATCCTCTAGTCAATATACTGCCGATTCTACCGCGCTTCGATCCTTCTTTTCCTGATTTTAAGGACAATCAGACTGGCCGCGTAGAGAATTGCCGAGAAAGCTATGAGCGCGAGCGTGCGCCCATCGGAGAGAAAGCGAAGGCTGGCTATTCCGGGCGGCTTTCTGTGGATCGCCAGTATGAGAGGCGCCATGGCATAGAATCTCATGATCCTCGCCACTTCTTTCCCGCTGATGCGCCTCCAGGAAAACCCGGCGAAGGGGCGCGCGTGAAGGACCGAATGCCGGTCGGGGAACAGGGGCGGTGTGCTTAGGATGTATGTCACGGAACGGTCTCCATGCTTATCGGTAAGCGTCTGCTCTTCCTTCCTGAAGGTGGGACCGTAGCTCCAGAAGAAAAGCAAGGGATAGAGGAGCAACAGGTAGCGGTTGCCGCTGAGCACGCAAAAACCGGAATCGATGATGTAATTGGCCAGGTAGTACGGATGGCGCACTATACGGTAGATCCCTTCCGTGCAGAGCACCTCGTTCCTTATCAATACTCCTTTCGTCAGGAAGTGGACAAAGCTCCCGAGCAAAAGGAGAAAGAGGGCAACGCCGGTCTCTGTGGGGCTTAGAGGGAAAAAGGCCGCTGAAACGAAGGAGAGGAGCAAAACCGCGTCCCGGAGCCCGCTTCTTGTAAGAATTCCTTCGTCTTTCCTCAAAGACATAGCTTTCCCCAAACGTTGAAGGCGGTCGCCCCCGCAGTCTTCCCCCTTAAGTGCAGGGGCCTTTGAATCCTTTACAATAAAGGCTCGCTTCACAGTAATCAAGAGAAAAATGACAGGGCAGCAATGCCCGGTCTGAAAAGGGGCGGAAGACCGGCCTTCCGCTTGCCCCTTCGCCCTGGAGGTCTTATGTTGTTCTACGGAAAAGGGGAGCATGGGGGCGCCAAGGAGGTGCCGTGAGGGCTGTATCGAGGGTCGTCAATTTCTTTTCTATGGGAATTTTCGAGCTCCGTCTGAGTGATCTTTCCCCTGTCCAGGCTTTCATCCTGCACTGGCTGCGCGTCCTGGTTGTGTCGTTCCACGGCTTCGTCAAGGACGGCTGCACCATGCGCGCATCGTCCCTCACGTACTATACCCTTTTCTCAATTGTCCCCGTTCTAGCCATGGCCTTCGGTATAGCAAGCGGGTTCGGCCTGGAAAAGATCGTGGAGTCGCGCATCACGGAAATGGCCCGGGAGCTCAACTGGCCGACCGAGGTGATGGACGAGATCATCGCTTTTTCTCACGCTATGCTAAAGAGGACGAAGGGAGGCGTTATTGCCGGTGCCGGGTTTGTCGCGCTTTTCTGGTCCGTTCTCTCCATCATCCAGAGTATAGAGCAAACGCTGAACCATATCTGGGACGTCCAGGAATCGAGGACATTCCTCAGAAAGGTTACGGACTATCTGGCGGTGATCGTCTTCACCCCCATCCTTATTGTCACCGCAAGCAGCGCAGCTATTCTCCTGGAGAGCGAGGTCGCCGTGATTAGCAGCCGGATCGCCGTGTTAGGGGCCATTCGCCCCCTTATCTTCGTTGCCCTGGGAGCGCTGCCTTACCTTTCGATCTGGGCGATGCTGACCCTCACCTACCTTATTATCCCGAACACCCGCGTACGGCCGAGATCGGCCATCGTGGCCGCTGCCTTCACAGGGACGCTCTACCAGACGGTCCAGTTCCTCTACATCAAGTTCCAGCTCGGTGTGACCAGCTACGGTGCGATCTATGGAGGCTTCGCCGCTATCCCCTTATTCGTCGTGTGGCTCAGGCTGAGCTGGATGATGGTCCTATACGGGGCGGAAATTGCGGTTGCCGACGAAAACCGGGAGACCTACGGCTTTCGCCCGGATATCTCCAACCTTAGTATCTGGTCTTCCAAGCTCCTCTTTCTGACGGTTTTCCATTCCATCTCGACAAGGTTCTCCGAAGCCGAACCTGCCATGACCCCGGTTCAAATCTCGGAGGGGCTGAAGATACCGATCCGCTTGGTGAGGCTCATGCTGAACCGGCTTACGAGGGCCGGCCTCATAGTCAGGACCGCCCAGTTTATAGGCCACGAGCCTACCTTTCAGCCGGCTAGACCGACGGAGGGGATGCGCATTCAGACCCTTATCGAAACCCAGGAGCATACCGGAGAAAGCCCGGGCGCCGCAGAGAACCATGAAAAAAGCAAAAGGATGTCCGCCCTTCTCAAGAACCTGGCAGCTGCGGCGAGCCGCCTCCCGGAGAACGTGCTCCTAAGGGAGGTGTGAGAGGCACCTTTCGCGCAACAGCGCGTACAATCCCGGCAGTTTCTCCGGGGGAGCTTCAAAGAGTTGCGACAGGCACCGTAAAGCCTTTGCTGCACCCATAACCCTCTGCCTGCCGTAAGGCGTGTGTGCCTGGGCGAGATATCTGACGAGCTTGTAGCACGAATAACCGAGGAGCCGTTTTCGTGCGGACGAGCCGGGACGGGAGTGCTTGCAGATAACATAGGCTCTGTTGAGGATTTGCATGGCGCCCCACTCTGCTCCCGCCACACGGTCTCCGGGAACCCTATAGTGGAAGACCTTCGCCTTCCCGGCATCGACAAGGAGGTGGGTTTCCAGGATGGCCAGGCTCGCGTCGTAATCTTCGAAGAGGGCGTACGTACCCAGCGCCTGGTCGAACCCTTTTTTGAGGATCAGCTCGGTTCTAAAGGACATCCTGAAGCCGGGCAGCGTCGCCTCAAGCCCCGATTCTTCCTCTGCAAGCCAGGGGGGTACCCTTTTCCCCCTCCTGGCGGCGGCCCCCTCCACAAAAAATGGGTCCGGGAACAATCTGTATTCGATTGAGTCGAGGAAGCGGCCGACGGAAAGCTGGAGCCTGTCCCGCCCGGCCATACGGTACGAGGGTTCTTCACCTCCCAAGACGCCGGGCGGCGGCACGGGCGACTCTCTGCCGCCCACGCCCCCTATCAAGGTCTCCTCGTCCCTCTCGTATACGCGCATGAGAGCATCGGAGAACCCCGGAAACCAGAGGGAGTCGTCGTCGGGAAAGAGCACTACAGGCGATTTCGCCAGCTTCAGCCCTGCATTGCGCTGACGGGAAGAGCCTGGCTCCGACCGGATTATCTCGAGGCGGAGGGCGGGACCTGTATCCGCCACGATATTTTCGACTGTCTTTCTCGTCTCGCCGTGGTCGTCGCTCGCGTCGACCACGATGAGCCGGCTGGGTAGGCGCCTTTGAGTAAGCATGGGCGGAAGAGAAAGCTGAAGGGCTTTCCGCCTGTTGCGGGTGGCAATAACGATGTCGAAATCCAAGGTACACCCTTTTGAAATAAAAGCACCGGCCAGGGAAACGGCAAGAAGCAAAAGACTTTCGTCAACAGCCGCTATTTGACAATCGAAAGAAGCGATCCCAGATTATCCCTAGTGGGACGCCGTCGTCGCCTAAGACCGGACGAGACGGAAGACCGGTAACATGGGAAAACGCATCTGCATTATCAGCGAGCACGCTTCTCCCCTTGCCGAAATAGGCGGTGTTGACAGCGGCGGGCAAAACGTGTACGTGGGTCACGTCGCACGCCGTCTCGCCCGGACCGGCCACACGGTCGATGTATTCACGCGCCGGGATGGAACGGAGCCGGCAGACCTCGTAGAGTGGGAGGACGGCGTGAGGGTCGTCCACGTGAAAGCGGGTCCGCCGGAATGGGTGAGAAAAGAAGACCTGCTCCCCTATATGGATGAGTTCACAGGCCACTGTCTCGATTTTATGAAGGCAAGCGGCGGCTATGACGTGATTCATGCAAATTTCTTCATGTCTGGCCTGGTGGCGGCGGAGATCAAAAAAAGAACGGGCGTCCCTTTTATCGTGACATTTCACGCGCTTGGCCGTGTTCGTCGGCTGTATCAGAAGGAAGGGGACGCTTTTCCGGACGAGCGTTTCGCCGTGGAGGACCGCGTTGTGGCAGGGGCAGATCGCATCATTGCCGAATGCCCCCAGGACCGGGAAGATCTCGTCTCCCTTTACCGGGCGCCGCCGGGCAGGATAACGGTAATACCCTGCGGATTCGACCCGGCCGAGTTTTGGCCGGTAGAGAGGTTACTCGCCAGAAGAGAGCTGGGACTTCCGGGCGGCCATTTCGTCGTGCTCCAGCTCGGCCGGATCGTCCCCCGCAAGGGCATAGATACCGTAATACGCGGTTTCGCCCGGTTTTTGCGCGACTGTCCGTCGCCAGCCCTCCTTCTGATCGTCGGTGGTGAATCCCAGGGGGCGGAGGCGCCCGGCCGAACCGAATTGGAGCGATTGAGACGGATCGCGGCAGACCTGGGCGTCGGGGGAGAAGTGCTGTTCCTCGGCCGGCGAGGGAGGAACGTTCTACGGTACTATTACAGCGCTTCGGACGTATTCGTTACTACGCCCTGGTATGAGCCCTTCGGCATTACGCCGGTCGAGGCCATGGCGTGCGGCATACCCGTGATCGGCTCTGCCGTAGGGGGCATAAAGTATGGCATCGTCCACGACAGGACCGGCTACCTGGTGCCGGCGAAAGATCACGAAGAAGTCGCCTGCCGCCTGGTCGAGCTTTACGCGCACCCGGAGCTCCGAGAAAGGCTCGGACGGGAAGGCATAAGACGGGCCAATCGGCGTTTCACCTGGGAAAAGGTGGCTTCCATGATCGGCACGGTCATTGAAGAAGTCGCCCGCGAAGCGAGACCGGGACACCTGCGCAGAAGGCTTGGGCCGCCTGGCAGCCGACGGCAGCTTGGCCTTGTGAGGGACAGCTCGGCGGCGATAATCAAGTTACTCCGTCTATCAGGACAGGTTCTCTGTCCTTCTATAATTGCCGCAGCCGAAGCGATCGGCGAGTGCTTCGAGAAGGGGGGCAAGCTGCTCGCGTGCGGAAACGGCGGGGCCGCAACTGAGGCCCAGCATTTTGTCGGAGAGCTTGTCGGACAATTCAAAAGACGTGGTCGCCCGGGACTGCCGGCCGTGGCACTTACGGCCGACTCGACGATCCTTACGGCTGTCTCGAACGACATGGGCTATGAGAACGTTTTCGCGAGGCAGGTACAGGCCCTCGGAAAGCCCGGAGACCTGCTCGTCTGCATAACTACGAACGGCAAGTCCCAAAGCCTCTTGAAGGCGTGTGGCCAGGCCCGCGAGCTGGGGCTCGCCTGCATCGTTCTTTCGGGCGCGCGTGGGGGAGACCTCACCGGCATGGCAGATATTGCCATACCCGTTCCCGCATACGATGAGCAAAGGGTGCAGGAGGTCCACCTCCTTGCTCTCCATCTCATCTGTACGCTGGTTGAGGAGCGCATAGCCGCAAGCCTACCCGGGCGGCTGAAGGCCGGTCTTTCCGCCTGGGACGGCAGGCGTAGATTCAGGAGCGCCCCCGACCAGGGCAGGACGCGCAGGCGCCAGGCCGCCCTGCTGAAAGAAGATTGGGGACCTCTGAAAAAAGGCCGGCCCGATTTACAGGGGGATGCATGACCTCTCCCATAATCGATCTGATCGACATATTCAGGTCTTTGAAAGTCCTCGTTATAGGGGATGCTATGCTCGATGTCTACCTTGATGGCGTCGTCCAGAGGGTTTGCAGGGAGGCCCCCTGTCCTATCGTCGATATTTTCGGGCAGAAGAGGGCCGCCGGAGGGGCAGCAAATACGGCAGTCAATATCCGGTCCATGGGGGCAGATGTCGCCTTTCTCTCGGTCGTCGGCGATGACGCCGAAGGGGAGCACCTGTCCAAGGCCCTCGATGCGGCCGGCGTCAGGCTGGACCATCTTCTCGTCAGCGGGGGGAGATCGACCCTCGTCAAGAACAGGGTCACGGCAAACTCCCGTATAGTACTGCGCTTCGACCAGGGCACAACGGAGCAGGTCGGCGAGGTCATAGAGGACAGTCTGATCGGAACGGCCTCCGCCCTCTTCGCCTCGGTCGATGCTGTCGTTGTGTCCGACTACGATTACGGACTCCTTACCCGGAGGTTGATCGAAAAGATCGGGGAGCTTCAATCGTCGGATCCGCGCACCCTCGTCGTCGATTCCAGACGCCTTTTGGACTACCGGTCCCTGAAGGTGACGTCCGTCAAACCCAACGTTGAAGAGACTCTGCGCCTTCTCGGCCTGCGAGAGAATGCCACACCCGAAGAGATCACCTTGTACGGCGACCAGATCCTCGAATTGACCGGGGCCGGCATCGCGGCAGTCACGCTCGACTCCAAAGGAGCGCTCTTCTTCGAGCGGGGCATGAGACCGTATCGGACGTACGCGCAACCCGCCGCAGAGACCAGGGTCATCGGTGCAGGCGACACCTTTCTGGGCGCCTTGGCCCTTTCCCTCGCTTCGAAGGCGCCCGTGGCGGCCGCTGCCGAGATCGCCGCTGCTGCTGCTGCCGTAGTTGTGGAGAAGGAAGGGACGACCGCCTGTTCAGCCGACGATCTTCGGGAATACTTCTGCCCGGCCGGCAAGCGCATCGGCGGCCCGGGCCTTGCAGAGCGAATCCGCGCTTACAGGAGAGAGGGCCGGCGCATCGTCTTCACGAACGGCTGCTTCGACATCCTCCATAGGGGGCATATCAGCTGCCTCAGCCAGGCAAAGGCAATGGGCGACGTCCTTGTCGTGGGCATCAACTCCGACGGGAGCGTCCGAAGGCTCAAAGGGCCGGGGAGGCCCGTCAATAATCTGGAGGACCGCATCCGGGTTCTTTCCGCCCTCACTTCTGTCGATCATATCGTGCCCTTCGACGAAGAGACACCCGCTGAGTTGATAAAGATCGTCCGTCCGGATATCTTTGCCAAAGGCGGGGACTATACACTAGCGACGCTTCCGGAAGCGCCCCTGGTGCTCGCCCTCGGCGGTCGGGTCGAGATACTGCCTTATATAGAGAACCTCTCCACAACCGACATCATAGACCGCATAAGGCGGAAAGAGGAGCAGGGACACGACGACCAAGATAAAACGGGCCGTCCCTTGGGCGAGACAAACAAGCCGACAAGGGCCGGCCGGCAGTGACTACGGACGGGCCCGGTGACAAAAGCGCCGCGCAGAGCCGGCGGCGGTGCTACCTTGCTTCGATCTTTCCGACCTCCCTGGCGATTCCCGCAGGCCCCTGGTAGTCCTTGTCAGGGAGCTTCTCCAGGGTGTACATCACGTTCTCATCGGCGCCTCTTTCCTTCGCGTGCTTCAAAAGTATGCTTTTCCCCGCCGGATAATTGACCCCCTTAAGGAATTTCTGTAGCTGTATGGGATTGGCTTTCTTCGGCATAACAACCTCCTTTATGCCTTTGACCTTTTCCAAACATAAGTCACCCGGTAAAGCGGATCAAGGGAAGCGGGCGATGTCCTCAGCCGGCCTTCTTCCTTCGTCGCGTTTTCACTGAAAGGAAGGCATGAAGAGCGGCAAGTACGAGGCGTGCCACCCGCCGATGGCCGTCCAGGTAACCGGAGGGGCGCACTAGCCCGTTGGGCGGAGGCGCACATAGGGGGGTAAGACCTATCAAATAATCTCCCCGGCCGCTCGCACCGTTTTCTTTCCGCTTCGACCCACGCCCCTTTTGGGGCGCGGGTGCCCCGGCTCCCGGACTTACCCGACGACCCACCCTTCGGGCGGGTGCCAAGTCCTCCCGCGATGGTCGCGCAAGAAAAGGTCCTCCCGTCCGGGGAGTTGTTTCAAAGGTTCGTACCCACGGGCCGAGGCGATTTTTGATGGATGACGCGAAGTCGTGGAGGCGGGTACCGGAGCATACATAAGCGGGCACCCGCGCTCCTCGGCGGTGGCGCGGGTCGCAAGTGAGGATACACGCCGAACACGACGACAAAGTCAGGCGCAAAAAGCGCCCGGCCCGCTCTATCCCCTTGGGTGGTACTTTTTATGTAGCTCTTTTAGGCGCTTTTTGTCGACGTGAGTGTAGATTTGCGTCGTCGAGATATCTTCGTGGCCCAGGAGAAGCTGCACCGAGCGAAGGTCCGCGCCCCCTTCCAAAAGGTGTGTGGCGAAGGTGTGGCGGAGCATATGAGGATAGAGGGGCCCTTGCGAAAGGAGAAGCCCGTATTTCCTCAGAAGCTTCCACACGGCCTGTCTCGTGACGGGTCGTCCCGTGCGGCTGGGGAAGAGAAAGGGCCCTTTGGGCTTCATCTGTCCCAGATACATCTTTATAACCTCTCGCGCGTAGTTCCCGATGGGCACGATCCGCTCCTTCGACCGCTTTCCCATGGCAACGATGAATCCCGCGTCCAGGTTGACGTCGCTCTTTTTGAGGGAGGTCAGCTCGGACACGCGAAGGCCCGTGGCATACAGCAGCTCGAGGACGGCCGCGTCCCGGAGCGCCATCTTTTGATCGGCCGGCAACTTGAGGAGCCTGATCATCTCCTCGGGGCTCAGTGCCCTTGGAATAGGAGGCTTGAATCGCGGCGTCTCCACATCCAGGAGTGGATTGGTCGATATCTTGCGGTCGGCGAGGAGGAACCTGTAAAAGCCCCTTATGGCGGAGATCGCCCTGGCAATAGTGCGGGTCGATCTGCCCCCGCCGCGGAGGTGCCTAAGATATGCGTCAAAGGCGACGGATTCCAGGTCGCTCTTCGATTCCTCGAGAAATATGATATAGTTGAGGATGTCCCGGTTGTACGCTTCGATCGTGTGAACCGATGCCCCCTGCTCCGTTTTCAGGTGGGTCATGAAGGCGTCGAGTTCTCTGTAATAGTTCATCTCCTCCCAGTCGAGCCGAAGCCCCCTTCCCCCCTGGCGCTCTCGGGCAGCCGGTCGACCTCCTGCCAAGACACCCTCACCGTCCTTTTGAAGACCATCTGGGCAATCCTGTCTCCTAATTTGACTTCGTAAGGCCTATCGCCGAGATTTACAAGGACCACCTTTATCTCTCCCCGGTAATCGGCGTCTATGGTCCCGGGCGCATTGAGGACGGTAATGCCGAATTGGGCCGCAAGTCCGCTCCGCGGCCGTATCTCCGCCTCATAACCCTCAGGTATGCTCACCGCTATGCCTGTTGGAACCATGGCCCGCTCCAGGGGCGCCAGGGTTAAGGGTCCGTCGATGTGGGCGCGGAGGTCCATGCCCGACGAGGCGTCCGTTGCATAGCCGGGCAGAGTCGATCCGTCTTTCTTCGTCACGAAGACCTTCAGCTCTTCCATAACCCCTCGATGGCGCCCCGGTCCACCCTGCCGAGAACCGCCAGCGCCATGCTGCGGGGCTCCCCGAAGACAAGCCTGCTCATCTCGTCTACCTGCTCCGCGTGGACGAAGTCCATTCTCTTCAGCGTCTCCTTTATGGACACGTATCGGTCGAAATAGATCTCGTTTTTCGCCAGCCGGCCCATCCGCGCTTCGGACCCTTCCAGGGAAATAAAGAAATTCCCCTTGATGTGCTCCTTCGAAAAGGCAAGGTCCGCCGGAGTCACGCCCTTTTTTTTCAGGCTCGAGGCCTCGCCTCTGATGAGGGCTATCACTTCTTCCAGCGACTCGGCCGGGCTCGAGGTGGATATGCCGAAGTTGCCCACGCCGTTGTAACAGTTTACGTAGGAGAATATATTGTAGACCAGACCTCGCTTCTCCCTGATCTCCTGGAACAGGTGGGAGCTCATGCTTCCGCCGACGATCGCGTTGAGGGCATAGAGGGCATACCTCCTCGAGTCCGTCTGGCTGACACCGTCAGTGGCAAGGCACAGGTAGATGTGTTCCAGGTCTTTCTCGTACACGTAAACGCCGGGAAAACTTTCCGGCTCCCTCATGGCAGCCGGCCGGTCCAGGCCGGCTGCCATGCCGGAAAAGAGCTTGTCCACCTTGCTCACGAGGGCGTCGTGGTCGATCCTCCCGACTCCCGTGATGACCATGTTCCGGGGCGAGTGGTACATGCCGTAATGCTCTAAGAGCCGATCCCTCGTAATGCCCCCTACCGTCTCCTCGCTCCCGAGGACCGGCAGACCCAGGGGGTCCCCCCTGTAATAGTCGGCGGTGAAGAGGTCGAAGACCCACTCCTCGGGATTGTCCTCGATCATCTTGATTTCCTGGACAATCACGTTTTTCTCCCGCCCGACGTCCTCTTCCTTGAAAGTAGAGTGCCTGCACATATCGGCGAGCAGGTCCAGGGCGAGGTCCGTGTCCTGCCGCAGCACGCGGGCGTACAGGCAAGTATACTCCTTGCCGGTGAAGGCATTCAGGACGCCGCCCACGGCGTCGATCTCCCTCGCTATGTCATGGGCGGTCCGCCTCTCCGTCCCTTTGAAGAGCATGTGCTCGATAAAATGGGAGATGCCGTTGTTCTCCCTATTCTCATACCTGCTCCCCGTTTTCCACCAGACGCCAAAGGAGACCGTGGGGAAATAGGGAAGGCTTTCCGTCACCACCCGGAGGCCGTTGTCGAGAACTGTTTTCCGGTACATTTATTCGGTTTTTCCCTGCGTTTCCCTCAACGCGGCCTTCCTGGAAAGCCTTATCCTTCCGTTCTGTTCCACCTCGATCACTTTGACCGGTATCTGGTCTCCCTCCTTGACCACGTCCGATACTTTCTTTATATAAGTGTCGGACAGCTGGCTTACGTGGACGAGACCGTCGACGCCGGGCAGGATCTCGACGATCGCGCCGAAATCGACTACCCTCGTGACCGTGCCCATGTAAATCGTGCCTACCTCTACCTCCCTGGTAATGCCCTTTATGATCTCGATGGCCTTGTTCGCGGAGGTTTCGTCCTGGGAAACAATCTGTATGACCCCCGAATCCTCTATGTCTATCTTAACCCCCGTCTGTTCGACGATTCCTTTGATCACCTTTCCGCCCGGGCCTATGACCTCCCGTATCTTCTCCGGCCTTATCTTGAGGGTCCAGATGCGCGGTGCGTAAGGGGAGAGGATCTCTCTCGGCTTGTCGAGCGTACCGGCCATGATGTCCAGTATCCGCCCGATGCCGCTCTGCGCGAGCTTCACGGCCCTGCCCATGATCTCCTTCGTTATCCCCTTAACCTTTATATCCATCTGGACTGCCGTGATGCCTTGCCTGGTGCCCGCTACTTTGAAGTCCATATCACCCAGTTGGTCTTCATCGCCGAGTATATCGGTGAGGATCACCTCATGGCCGTCCTTCATGAGAAGCCCCATGGCAATACCGGCCACCGGTTCCTTTATCGGAACGCCTGCGTCCATAAGGGACAGGCATCCGGCGCAGACCGAGGCCATCGAGGAAGAACCGTTTGATTCGAGAATCTCCGAGACTACCCGTATGGTATAGGGGAACTCCTCCTTCGGAGGCAGTACCTGTGACAGCGCCCGCTCGGCGAGATGGCCGTGGCCGATCTCCCTCCGTGAGGGCGCCCTGAGCATGCTCACCTCGCCGACGCTGAAGGGAGGGAAATTGTAATGGAGCATGAAGGACTTGAAGCTCTCCCCTTCGTGGATCGATTCGATCTTCTGCTCGTCCTCGGAGGTGCCGAAGGTGGTAACTGCGAGGGCCTGGGTCTCTCCCCTGGTGAACAACCCGGAGCCGTGCGTCCTCGGAAGGACCGAAACCTCGCAGGTTATCGGTCTGATATCATCGGGCGTCCTTCCATCGATCCTCTTTCCCGTCGACAGAAGAAGGTTCCTCATCGTCTCCTTGGTGATCTCGTCGAAAGCCTTGAGCACAATCTTCTCGTCAAGGTGGGCGTAATTCTGGAGGTTTTTGTCGAAGACCTCCTTCAGTTTCTGCGCCCGCTCCTGTTTCTTTTCCACTCCAAAAGCTACAAGCAGGTCTTTCTCAAGGGCCGCTCTTATCTCTTCCTTCAGTTCCGGCTGGACCTGTGCGACCTTCACCGGCCACTTGGCCTTGCCCGCCTTCTCTGCGAGCCGCTCCTGCATCTCAATGAGAGGCATCATGCTCCTGTGGGCGAGGTCGATGGCTTCGATGAGCGCATCGCCCTCTATGAAGTTGGCCTCCCCTTCCACCATCATTATGGCGTCCCTGGAGCCGGCGACCACGATGTCGAGATCGCATGCGTCGCTGTCCGTAGGATTGATGATGAATTCTCCTTCCTTCCTGCCTACCTTGACGGCAGCGATGGGCCCTAAAAAGGGTATGGGAGAGAGCACCAGGGCCGCTGATGCCCCAACGATTCCCAGCACGGCGGGGTCGTTTTCCTGGTCCGCCGAGAGGACCGTCGCGATGATCTGGGTCTCGTTGCGGTAGCCTTTCATGAACGAAGGGCGAAGCGGCCTGTCTATGAGCCGCGAGGTCAGGACCTCCCTCTCCGAGGGGCGCCCCTCCCGCTTAAAGAACCCGCCGGGAAACCTGCCTGCCGCGTAAGACATCTCCTGGTAATTTACCGTGAGAGGCATGAAGTCGGTGGTCGCTTCTTCCTTCTCCGCCACGGCCGTTACCAGCAGAACGGTGTCGCCGTACCGCACTGTCACACTCCCGTCCGCCTGTTTAGCGAGGGCGCCGGTACTGATCGTAAGTGGTCTGCCACAGAATTCAACAGTGATCGATTCTTCCATTTTGTCTTCCTTCTTTTTCATCCGTTATTTTCTCAAGCCCAATCGCTCGATGAGCTTCTTGTATCTTTCTGTATTGCTCTCTTTCAAATAATTGAGCAGCCTTCTCCTGGTGCCGACAAGAACCAGCAGGCCCCTCCGCGAGTTGTGGTCCTTGGCGAACTTCTTGAAATGCTCGGTAAGCATCTTGATACGCTCCGTCAGGAGGGCCACCTGCACCTCAGGGGATCCCGTGTCTTTTCCATGAACCTTGTAAGCCTCTATGATGGCCTGCTTACGTTCTGTGTCTAGCGCCATTGCTCCTGCCTCCTTAGCTATTTATTAATCTTTTCATCCTTATGCTTTTCGCGTCGGCATCGACCGACCCGATACCCAAGAGCATGCCATCCCTGGTCATTATCTTGGCGAGCTCTCCGTGCTTCCAGTCTTTCGGCCCTCCGAGAAGAGGAACGGGCATGCCGTTCTTAAGAAACTTCTCCAGCACCGGCTCGATCGAGACCCCCCTGATGGTTTGCAACACGTCTTCCATTGCAATCATGTATTTTACTATATCCTGCTTCGCCTTCAAATAGTCCAAAGTGACGCTGCGCTCGATCCCGAACTCACCGTGCCGCGTGCGCTTCAAAGCATGGAGGGCGGCGCCGCAGCCCAGCACCGTGCCGAGGTCATGGGCGATCACCCTGATGTATGTTCCCTTAGAGCAACTTATCTCAACATCGACATAAGGGTGGGCATAGTCAAGGAAGGTTATGTCGTAGACCTCGACCTCCTTGTGGGGAGGATCGATAGCTATGCCCTGTCTCATCCATTTGTAGAGGGGCTTCCCTTCCACTTTTTTCGAGGAATAGACGGGGACCTTCTGGGTGATCTTTCCCTTGAACCGTAAGAGGGCCTCCTTGACGACGGCCTTGTCGTACGGGGGCGGGGCCACCTCCGACAACTTCGTCCCATCCATATCGAACGTGTCGGTAGTGATGCCCAGGACGAACCTCGCCACGTATCGCTTTTCGCCATTTTCGAGGAAAGGGATAAGCTTCGCCCCTTCGTTCAATGCGACGGGAAGTATGCCCGTCGCATTCCTGTCGAGGGTCCCGATATAGCCTATTTTCCTAAATGAATGGAGCCTCTTAAGCCTCTTAATTACGTCGTACGAGGTCATGCCGGAACTTTTGTCTATAATCAAGAAACCGTTCATCATAGAGAAATTGCCCCTATCAGCCGATTCTTTACGCTTGCTATGTCGCCTTCGAGGATGCACCCGGCAGCCGCCCGGTGGCCGCCCCCTCCGAAGGTGCGGGCTACCGACCCTACGTCGACTTTCCCTTTCGCCCTCATGCTTATCTTATACTTCTCTTCACCCAGCTCGCGGATGAGGCAGGCGACCTCGACGCTCCCGATTTCCTTAAGATATTCCACGAACCCTTCCGCATGCTCCCGGTTCGTGCGGGTCGCGGCGAACATCTCCCTCGTTACGCATGCCGTTGCGATCTTGTCTTGGCGGAAGGTCTCGAGGGTCCCCAGGACGAGGCAGAGGAGCTGGTAGCGCTCCTTCGGATGGCTCTCGTATACCGCACTCGCCACGGATGCGGCGTCGACGCCGAACTCGGTCATCTCTTCACAGATGGAGAAGGCGCGCTTCGTCGTGCTGTTGTAGCGAAAAGAACCCGTGTCGGTGAGGACCGCCGTGTACAGGTTCGCGGCAATCTCATAGGTGAACCGAACGCCGAGAGACCTAAAGATGAGATAGAGTATCTCCGCGGTCGACGATGCCCGCTCATCGACGATATTGACCTGCCCGAAGTCGTCGTTGGCCTCGTGGTGATCGATATTGACGATAAAGCCCTTCCGGGCGAGCATCTCATGGCCGTCGCCCACCCTTTTCAGGTTTCCGCAATCGACGACGAACACCGTATCATACCCGTTTTCCGGCAGATCGTGAAGGATCATGGGGGGACCCGGGAGGAACCTGTACCTGTAAGGAACCTGGTCCCTGAGGTAGCAGGCCGCATCCTTCCCCATGTCGGCCAGGGCGAGGCACGTGGCGAAGGCAGAGCCCACCGCATCTCCGTCAGGGTCCACGTGGGTGGCTACGAGGAACTTCCTGCCTTTGTCGATCGTCTCCCTAATCTTCCCGAACATCTTCCACCCTCTCAGAATCCACCTTCTTCAGAATCTCTTCTATTCGGGAGGCCCGTTCCTGTCCGGTGTCGAGGACGAAGGTGAGCTCCGGCATAAGCCTGAGCTTGATCCTGTTTCCCAAAATGTGCTTGATGTAACCCTTGGCGCGCCTAAGGGCCTCCACGGTCTTCGTCTTCTCTTCCTCGCTTCCGTAAACGGAATAGAGTACCTTTGCGTACTTCAAGTCTTCCGTCATTTTCACCTCGAGGATCGTGATGAAGCCGATTCCGGGGTCCTTGATCTCCTGTTGTATGATCGATGAGATCTCTTCGCGGAGCTGATCCTGTAACCGAAACCGTCTATACCTCATCTCCTATCACCATGATCTCCGTCTTCGACCCGATAACCTTCCCTATGTACATAGACTCGATGTAGCGCGAGACGCTCTCTATGGTGGAGCTGACGTGGTCCTGCTTAACACCGATGACGGCAAAGCCGACGGTCGCCTTCTGCCACAGGTTCGTCTGTTCTATCTCCATAATCGATATATTGAACTTCCCCTTGGTCCTTTCCACTATTCTTCTTACCGCCTGCCTCTTATCTTTCAAGGAGTGATTTTCCGGCAAGAAAATCTCAATTCGCGAGAGACCTACTACCATTCCGCACTAAAGCGTCTGCTTTTCCTGTTCTTCGACGTAGAATTCCATCCTGTCGCCTTCCTTTATATCGCTGAATCCCTCTGCGAATGATATGCCGCACTCGTAACCGGCCGTTACCTCTTTCATGTCATCCTTGAAGCGCTTCAGGGACGCGATCTTACCGCTGAAGAGGGTTTCGCCTTCCCGTACAACCCTGGCCTCCGCGGCCCTCGTCACTTTCCCTTCCGTGATGTAACAACCCGCTATGGTGCCTATCTTCGAAACGGTAAAGACCTTCCTCACCTCCCCCTCCCCTATCTTGACTTCCAAGATGCGGGGGGCGAGGAGGCCTTCCATGGCTTTCTTCACGTCGTCGATCATGTCGTAGATTACCGAGTACGTCCTGATGTCCACCTTCTCCTGTTCGGCGAGGGCTTGCGTTTTTGCCATGGGCTTGACGTTGAAGCCTATGATGACCGCACCTGAGGCCATCGCAAGATTCACGTCCGTTTCCGTTATGGTTCCGACGCCGTTATGAATGACGTTTATCTCTACTGAGTCCGTCGAAAGTTTTTTCAGCGCCTCTCCTATAGCGTCGAGGGTCCCCCTCGCATCGCCTTTCAAAACGACGTTCAACGTAAGCTTCGCCGTCTCGCCCATTTTTGAGTAAAGCTCGTCCAGGGTTACGCGGGCGCTCTTCGTCTGTTCCTGCTCCCTGATCTTCTCCTGCCTGAAGCGTGAGACTTCTTTGGCGTAGCTCTCCTCCGTCGTAGCGATAAACGGGTCGCCGGCTCTTGGCACGTCCGAGAAGCCAACCACCATTACAGGCATCGACGGCGTTGCCTTCTGTATCCTCTTGCCCTTGTCGTCTATCAGAGCCCTGACTCTGCCGAAGGAGGCGCCGGCCACGAAGGGGTCCTGGATCTTGAGGGTCCCCTCCTGAATGATCACGGTGCCGAAGGGGCCGTGGCCCTTGTCGAGCCCCGACTCTATTATAATGCCCTTCGCCGCCTTATCAGGATTTGCTTTCAGCTCCAACAGCTCCGCCTGGAGGAGGATCAGCTCGAGGAGCTCCTGTATCCCGACTTTCTTCTTCGCCGATATCTTTGCAGCAAGGGTCGTTCCGCCCCATTCTTCAGGCTGAAGGCCGAGCTCGGTCAGCTCTTTCATTACCCTGTCGGTGTTTGCGTTCGCCTTGTCGATCTTGTTGATGGCGACGATGAGGGGCACCCGGGCTGCCTTCGCGTGGTCTATGGCCTCCCTTGTCTGGGGCATCACCCCGTCGTCCGCTGCCACTACAAGGACTACTATGTCCGTTACCAGGGCGCCCCTTGCCCTCATAGCGGTGAAGGCTTCGTGGCCAGGCGTATCGACAAAGGTGATCTCCTTCTTATCCACCTTGGCGACGTACGCGCCTATGTGCTGAGTGATGCCGCCTGCTTCCCGCTCGGCAACGTTCGTATTCCTTACCGTGTCGAGAAGGAGCGTCTTACCATGATCGACGTGGCCCATAATCGTCACGACGGGCGGTCTGGGTTTGAGGTTCTCGGCGGTTTCCGCTCTTTGCTCGCCTTCCCTCGTCATGAATTCTTCCTCGACGGACATGATCCGCTCCACGTCGAAGCCGGCTTCGGAAGCGACCAGGTAGGCCGTGTCATAGTCTATCGTCTGGTTGACGGTGCTGATGATGCCGAGACGGAGAAGCTTCGTGATCACTTCAGAGGCCTTGAGGGAGAGCTTCTTCGCGAGTTCGCCGACCTGCACCTGGTCCGCGATCTTTATGGCCTTGCGCGCAGGCCTTGCCTCGGCCTTCCTCTCCTCCTCGGCCCTGTCTTCCCTTCTCTCACCCCTGCCCTTTCTGAAAGGCAGCATCTTGCCCTTCTGCCTGCGGAAGGCGTAAAGGTCCTCTTCCTTTATGATGACTTTCCGCTTCGATACCCCCTTGCCCTTCAGCTTCGCTTCTTCAATCTCTTCTTCCTCTATCTTCTTGAGCAGCCGCTCCGCCTTCTTCTTCTTACGCTCCTCTTCGGTCTCCTCATCCTCGACCAGCGCAAATTCCTTGTCGAGGTCCTGCTTGTACACCTCTTCGAGGGCCCTCGTGATCTCCTGCTTTTTCTCTTCGCCTATGCCGTCGCCGGCCTCTTCGACAGCCTTGGCCGCCTCTTTTTCCACCGCCGCGGCCGCCGCCGGCGCACCTTCTGCCTCCTCCGCCTTGCGGGCTTCATCTACCCGCTCGATCATCTCGATTTGCGGCCGGCCGGCCTTTTTCTCAACCTTTTCCGTCTTCACCAGCTCGATCACGGGCTCTTCGGCCGCAGCGCGCCGCTCTTCGGCGGCTCTACGAGCCGGTCTTTCCTTCCTTAAAGTCACAGGCTCCTGCGGGGCCTCAGCCTCTTTTGCAGCCTCTTTAACCTCCGGTGCCGGCGGGGCTTGAACCCTTCTCCTGATGATGGTGGCGGCTATCCTTTTTTCTATGACGGTCTCCCCTGAGGCCGTCGATTTCTTCGTCTCCGATAGGGCTTGATCGTCCTTCTCTTTTTCCTTGTCTTTTATCTTCACCCCTATGCTTTTCAGCTTGGACAAGATCTCTTCATCCTTGATCTTGTCCGTCAGGGTCGTTATCTTGATCTTCGCCATTCTCCAGACCTCCCTTATTTCGCCACCGCACCGCGCTCGCTGCCCCGATGCGGCTTCCGGTCCATCGCCCTATCGCTTACCCTGTTTCTTCGACCGCCCGGTCCTCGGGCGCCGCTTTTTCTGCTCCCTCCTGCTGGGCTTCCGCCTCTTTCGCCTTTTCGGCCTCCATTTCGGCCATGGCCTTCTTCGCATGCTCGACGATCCTTGCGCAATCTTCTACCGAAATGCTCGTGATCTTATTTAATTCTTCCGGTGTGAGCCGGATAATATCACTCATCTCTCTCAGATATTCGTCGAAGAGTATGCGGGCCAGTATCTCATTGATCTGCAGCCGGGCCATAAGCTCATCGATGACCTTGCGTGATGTTTTCTCAACCTCGGATTCGCTCTTTATATCAGTTTTCCATCCCGTGAGGCGGGAAGCGAGTCTCACGTTTTGGCCTTTCTTCCCGATGGCAAGAGAAAGCTGGTCGTCGTGGACGATGATCTCCATCGAGTGCTCGTCATCATTGATGTACACCTTTGAAACCCTGGCGGGCGCAAGGGCGTTGCACACAAATTTGGCCGCCTCTTTGCTCCACGGTATGATATCGATCTTTTCACCCTTCAATTCCTGCACTACGGCCTGGACCCTGGATCCCTTCACGCCCACGCAAGCCCCGATGGGGTCGATGCTCGGGTCCTGGCTGTAGACGGCGATCTTCGCCCTTTCCCCAGGCTCCCTTGCTGCGCCTACGACTTTGATGATGCCCTGCTGCATCTCCGGCACCTCGACCTCGAAAAGCCTCACCAGGAACCCCGGATGGGTCCTCGACAGGAGGATAGTGCAGCCTCTCTGCGTTTTCTCCACCTCGAGGATGTATCCCTTCACCCTGTCTCTCCGCCTGAAGACCTCGCTCGGTATTGCCTCCTTAAAGGGAAGGATGGCCTCCGTCTTCCCAAGGTTTACAACATAATGGCTTTTTTCCACCCTCTGGATCACGCCCGTAACGATCTCACTCTTTCTGTCCTTGTAGTCGTTATAGATAACGTCGCTCTCCGCGTTCCGCACCTTTTGCATTATGACCTGTTTGGCCGTCTGGGCGGCGATCCGGCCGAGCGTCGACGTATCCATCTTTATGCCGATGCTGTCGCCTATTATGCATTCGGGGTCCTGCTCTTTCGCGTCCTCGACCGCTATCTCCATGTCCTCGTCTTCAACGTCCTCCACTACCGTCTTGAATCGGAAGATCTCTATCTCTCCGACCTCCGGATTGTATTTGGCTTCCAGATCGAGGTGATTTCCAAACTTCTTCTTCGATGCAGAAAGGACCGCTTCCTCGAGCGTCTCCACTATGATTTCCTTGGGAATTCCCTTTTCTTTTCCCACCTGTTCGATAACGTAGTTCAAGTCAAAATACATGGCGCTCCCCTTATAGCTCAAATTCGAGGCGTGCTTTTTTTATAGCGCTGAACGGGATCAAATACGCCTCCTTCTCTTCCCGCACTTCCACGACCTCTTCTCCCACCTCGGCGATTACTCCGGTGAACTCATTTTCCCCGCCGATTGCCGGGTTCACGACAATCCGGCACGTCCTCCCCTTGTATCGTTCGAAATCCGCCCTCTTTTTGAGCGGCCTCGTCAAGCCGGGTGAGGAGACCTCAAGGACGTAAGGATGGTCGATCATGTCTTCTACATCGAACAGCCGGTCAAGCTCTCTGCTGACCCACTCGCAGTCCCCTATCGTAATCCCGCCTTCCCTGTCTATAAAGATCCTCAGGAGCCACCGCTTTCCCGACGGCTGGAATTCCAAATCAACAAGCTCGATCGCTGATTCCCGAAGGATCGGCTCTACGGCGCGGGTTACCCTCTCGATGATCTCCTGCGGGGTACCATCCATGTCCCTAAATTAAAAAAGCGGGCAAAACCCACTTTTGAACATAAAATAATAGCATCTTCCGGCAATGATTTCAATAATACTAAATTGGGCCGGCCCACCCGCCTAGACCGACAGACCTCCGTGCAAGATCAATAATCCTTGTATGGGGCACGGAGATCCGCCTCCTCCGGTCGCCCCGGCTCTGAGCGGCAAGGGCAAAAAATCTCTTGTTTAGTCCCTACCGTTCCCGGTAGCATGGGGAAGCGGATACACAAGACAACCTGCCGGGAGGGACAAACGATGAGGAACTTTTGGCTTGCAGGGGTAGTATGAAACGAGAAACCTTCATTCTTTCGACTCTATTTTGCCTTCTCCTGGTCGGTTTTCCTTTTTCCGGACATACTGCGGGACCGGACGGTTTTGCCAACGTGCCCTGGGGTGCAACGAGATCCCAGGTAGATCAGGCGATGACGCAACAAGGGTTCAGGCCGGAGGGACAGGTAGCCGGCAAAAGCTACAATGATGGCAGCATCGGGTTCTCGTATCAAGGTGCAATAACAGGAGTGACCGGTCATGCGCAGTTTTGGTTTCTCAACGACACTTTTTTTCGCGCCGCTTTCAGCTTTTCTTACAATGACGACGGTAATGCTGAATGGCCTGCATACAACCGATTCTTATCGATCATCCAGTCCAAGTATGGGCCGCCCACGAATGGGGGGAGCATGAGCCCACCTTACAGAGGCTCGTACAGTGTATGGGACGGGCTTCAGGCCCCCGGTTCCTCGGATGTCGTCCAGATAGCCTTGAGCTACAGCGCGACATCGGAACGGTGCGGCGGAAACCTATGCAGCAGCTTTTTCAATGTCGTTTATCTGAACCAGGGCCTGCAGCAGCGTCTCGCCGGCCAGAACAGGAACGGGCTCTGAGCCGTCTTGCGCTCACGGCACAGGAAAAAGAGACGGAACGACGGGAGGGCTGGCTTCGCGCGGGGGGTAGAAAACCGTCAACTATCGTTCACTTTCGTCAACACCGTCTCTCTGAAAGGCTCGGGCAGAAGGCAAAAAGCAAGCAGCGGGGTCAGCCCGGCTGACCCCATCGTCCGGAGGTGCTTCCGGGAGCAACCGCATAAGGCCGGCTCGGCCGGTCTATGGGCGGGCGAGCTTGAGTGTTACCTTTGTAATGCCGTCGGGCTGCAGGCTGGCGGTGAAACCCATGCTCTTCACGAGCTTCTGGAGCCGCTCGTTTTCGGTGAGCGTGATTCCGTAGACCTCGTCGAGCCCCTTCTTCCATGCAATGCCGATCAGCACATCGACCAGTTTCCTTCCAAGGCCCATCCCCTGATAATCGTCGTGCACGAGGACGGCGAACTCCGCTCTCGCCCCTGATTCCATTATCAGCCTGGAGATACCGGCGATGCGCTTTTTCTCGCGATCCCGGACCTCGGCCACGATGGCGATTTCCCTGTCATAGTCGATGTTGCAGAACCTGGCGAGCATCTCGTGGGTCATCTCCTTCATGGGGCTGAAGAAGCGCTCCCTCACCGTCTCTTCTGACAGCGTGTAGAAGAGATCGTGCTGCAGCGGCTCGTCTTCCGGCCGTATGGGGCGCAGGACCACCTCGGTGCCGTCCGGCAGCCTCCACTGGCTGACGTAGCGCGTCGGATAGGGCGTGATGACGAGGTGCGGGTAAGGGCCGCCCCTATCGGCCCGTGCGGGTGCGAGGATTATCCGGGTGTCGGATGCATATATCCCTTCGTCCCGCACAACGAGGGGATCGATGAAGATTGCCGTTATCTCCGGAAAGTCGACTACCATGTTGGAGAACTCGACCAGCATTTCCTCCAGGCGGGCAAGATGGGACGTCGAAAGAACCGTGCGGGCCAGCGACTCTTCGATGAGCCTCCTGGCAAGCGTCTGGTTAAGGGGAGGAAGTCCCACCCCGCAATCGTTCCAGATATGGCGGGTTATGCCTCCCAGGCCGAAGCGTATGACCGATCCGAATTCCCTGTCCCGCGTCATGGTCAGGTAGAGGTCCCACCGGACAGGACCCACCGGACGGCCCATGCCGGCCCTTTCTGTCGCGGTCGGCGGGAAGCCGTAACCTCTGAGGAAATCGGCGCACTCGTCAGGCGTCAATTCCGGCCTTCCTTCCTTGACGGCCTTTTGCGCTATCACCTTGAGGCGGCGGATGGGCACCCGGCCGGTCGGGAGTTCTGCAGGAGTCTCATACAGCAGGTCGAGGCTCCTCTTGTACCGGAACATGTCCATATAGGCCCTGACGGCCTCTTCCGGCGTCGTATAGACAGGCACCTTGTTGTCGCGAAGGAGCCTCATCCCCCGCCTCATTTCCGAGCCGCCCATCCAGGCGACGATAAGCGGTTTTCTTTTCTTTTTGGCAGCGCTCGCGACCGCTGTCGCGAGACCGCCGGGGACGGCCTTCGCAAGGGCAGCGCAGATTACGAGGAGACCATCGACGCCCGGGTCCTCGAGACAGGCGTCCATGCCCTTCACGTACCTGTCGATGTCGGCGTCGTCACCGAGATCGACAGGGTTCTTTCCTGTCGAGCCGTGGGGCAAGATGCGCAGCAGCTCGGCCGCCGTAGCAGGCGAGAGCTCCGCAACCCGCCCGTCCAGCTCGATGAGCGCGTCCGTCGCCATAGCTGCTATGGTGTCTGCGTTACCCACCACGCCGAGTCGCGGGCCTGCGGGTAGATAGGGAGAATCGAGGACCAGCGCCGCGTCGAAGAGGTCCTTCGCCTCCGCCACCCTCACCACCCCGACACGCTTGAAGGCGGCATCGTAGACAAGATCGCCGGCGCCCTCAGCGCCGTCGGAACCTGCTCCGGTCCCTTCCGGAGAAGCGTGCCGGCCGGGTTTGATGACGATGATCGGTTTGCTGCGGGAGAAGCCTCGGGCCGCGCTCAGGAATTTCCTGGCGTCTACGACGCGCTCCATGTTCAGCAAGACGCTCCTCGTCCCGTAATCGTCGCCGAGGAAATCGAGGAGATCGCCGAAGTCGACGTCGATCATGGAGCCGAGGGATACGAATATGCTGAAACCTACGTGCGCCTCCGGTCCCCATTTCAGCATGGCGCTCCCCAGCTGGCCGCTCTGGGCGATGAAGGCTATGTTACCGGGCTGTGGCCTTGCGCTGAGAAAACTCGCGTGCAGCCCCGTGGGGGGTCTTATGATGCCGAAGGAGGCGGGCCCGATTATCCTCATGCCGTATCCGTCCGCGATCCGGCGTAGCTCTTCCAACTCCACACCGTTCGGCGTAAAACCGGCAGAGATGATGAGCGCCCCTGCAGCCCCGGCCCGCCCGCACCTCTCGAGCGCTTCCGGCACGAGGGCCGCCCGGACGGCGATCACCGCAAGGTCTATCCCGGAGGGCAGGGCATCGGCCGATGGGTAGCAGGGAGAGCCGAAAAGGGTTTTCCTTCGAGGGTTTACTGGAAATATTCGCTGCCTGCCGGAACGGATGAGGTTCTTGAAGAGGGCCCTTCCTATGGTGCCCCTTCTTTCCGTGGCGCCGACGAGCGCGATCTGCTTCGGATCGAGCATCCTCTTCAGGCTCTTCATCGCTTTACGCCTTCTTCTCTGCCCGCCCTGTCCGTCCTTTAATGATAACCATCCCCGCCCTTCGACTTCAAGCAAATATACGCTCCCCCACCCCTTGTTTCTACCCGGCAAATATCGTAAGGTACAATAGGGCGGGGAAAAAGATTCCCGCGGAAAGGGCAGGAAAGGTCATGGGGAGAAACATCGTCGAAAAGGTACTCCGGGCGCACCTCAGGGAAGGCGCTTACATCCCGGGGGAGACGATCGGCATCAGCATCGACCAGACGCTCACCCAGGACGCGACCGGCACAATGGCGTTCCTCCAGTTCGAGACCCTGGGCATCGACCGGGTCAAGACCGCGCTGTCCGTCAACTATGTTGACCACAACACGCTTCAGGTCGGCTTTGAGAATAGCGACGACCATAATTACCTGGAAAGCGCCTGCGCCAGGTTCGGCGTTGTCTATTCCAGGGCCGGCAACGGCATCTGCCATCAGGTCCATCTCGAGCGCTTCGGCAAGCCCGGGAGCACGCTCCTCGGCGCAGACAGCCATACGACTACGGGCGGCGGGGTCGGGCAGATCGCCATAGGGGCGGGAGGTCTCGACGTGGCGCTGGCCATGGGAGGCAGCCTTTTCTATCTGATCTGCCCCAGGGTCTACCTCGTGCGACTTTCGGGGACACTCTCGGACTGGGTGACAGCGAAGGACATCGTCCTCAAGGTGCTTTCCATCCTCACCACGACGGGCAACGTCGGCGTGGTCCTCGAATACGGAGGCGACGGCGTAGCCGGTCTATCCGTCCCGCAGCGCGCAACAATCGCTAACATGGGCGCAGAAACAGGGGTAACCACGTCCATCTTTCCTTCGGACGAAGTATGCCGATCTTTTCTGAAGGCCCAGGGCCGCGAGGCGGACTGGCAGCCCTATCTTCCGGACACGGATGCAAAGTACGACCGCGTCATCGATATCGACCTTTCCAGCCTGGAACCCCTCGTAAGCCTGCCCCACAGTCCCGGCAACGTGGCTAAGCTCTCCGAGGCAGGACCCCTCCCGGTGGACCAGGTCTGCATCGGCTCCTGCACCAATTCCTCGTACCATGACCTCATGGCTGCTGCGCACGTCCTGAAAGGGCGGAAGGTCCACCCACGCGTCAGTCTGGGCATTGCGCCCGGTTCCAGGCAGGTGCTCCAGATGCTCTTGCAAAACGGGGCGCTCGCAGACCTGATAGCGGCCGGGGGGCGTGTGATGGAGTCGGCTTGCGGCTTCTGCGTCGGGAACCATTTTTCCCCGCGCAGCGGCGGTCTGTCGGTCCGCACGTCGAACCGCAATTTCGAAGGGCGCTCGGGAACGAAAGACGCGAAGGTCTACCTCGTCAGCCCGGAGGCTGCTGCCGTCGCCGCCGTGACCGGGCGCCTGATCGACCCGCGCGAATTCGGCATGGACTACCCGAAGATCGGCGAGCCCGACGCGTACCTCACCGACGACAGCATGTTCACCTTCCCCACGCGTGAAATGGCGCAAACTCCGATAGTCAGGGGACCGAACATAGGCGAGCCGCCGAGGAACGACAGAATGGCCCCGGACCTCGACGGCATCGTAGCCATCAAGGTCGGCGACCGGATCACGACCGACCATATCGTGCCTGCCGGCGCGCGCCTGAAGTACCGGTCGAACATACCGAAGTATGCCCGGTACGTCTTCGAGCACGTTGAACCGGGCTTCGCCAGGGCCTGTAGGGAGAACAAAGCGAAGGGCCTGCACAACGTGATAGTTGCGGGCGAATCGTACGGGCAGGGCTCGAGCCGCGAGCATGCGGCTATGTGCCCCATGTATTTGGGCGTCAAGGCTGTCATCGCAAAATCCTTCGAGCGCATCCATGCCGCAAATCTGGTCAATTTCGGTATCCTCCCGATGCTGTTCGAAAGTCCCGGAGATTACGACCGCCTGAGGGCGGGCGACCGCCTGAGGGCCGAGCACTTCCGGGACGCCGTCGCCGGCGGCACGACCCTTGCGATTTTCAACGTCCGATCGGGCGAGAAGATCACATGCGTGTGCCCTCTCTCCGAGAAGCAGAGGGCCGTAGTAGCAGCGGGCGGCCTCCTTAATTACATGATCCTGGAAAGAGAGGCGGGAACAAAGTCCGATGCCGAGGATTAAGGTAAGGACGCCCATAGTCGAGATAGACGGCGACGAGATGGCCCGCGTCATGTGGGTCATGATCAAGGACCGTTTGGTGCTTCCCTTTCTCGATATCCCTCTCGAATACTACGACCTCGGCATCAGGAGGCGTGACGAGACGGACGACCGGGTGACGGTCGATGCGGCTAATGCCATCAGGCGTCACGGGGTTGGCGTAAAGTGCGCGACCATCACACCCGATGAGGAGCGGGTCGCAGAATACGGGCTAAAATGCGCCTGGCCGTCGCCGAACGGGACGATCCGGTCGATCCTCGACGGCACAGTATTCCGCAAGCCCATCCTGGCCGGGAACATCAAGCCTGCAGTACGCAGCTGGAAGAAACCGATCATCATCGGACGCCACGCTTACGGCGACATTTACCAGGGCGTGGAGATGGAGGTGGACCTGCCGGGGAGGGTCGAGCTCGTCTACACGGACCGGACCGGCCGGCAAGAGCGTCTCCCGGTGCACGACTTCGAGGACCGCGGCGTGGTTATGGCTATCCACAACCTCGAGAAGTCGATCCGTTCCTTCGCCAGGTCCTGCATAAATTACGCCCTCGGCGAGCGGGTCGATCTCTGGTTCTCGATGAAAGACACGATCAGCAAAAAGTACCATGCCTATTTCAGGGACATCTTCGGCCAGGAGGCTGCCCGACGCAAGGCCGACTTCGAGGCGGCCGGGATAGCTTACCGCTACCTGCTCGTCGACGACGCGGCGGCGCAGATGATGAAGCATGAGGGCAATGTCCTTTGGGCCGTAAGCAACTACGACGGCGACATCTTCTCCGACATGATCGCCGCCGGGTTCGGCAGCCTCGGCATGATGACCTCGGTCCTGGTCTCTCCCGACGGGAAGTACGAGTTCGAGGCAGCCCACGGCACCGTCAGACGCCACTATTACGATTACCTGGACGGCAGCCCGACGAGCACGAATTCCGTGGCCTCCATCTTTGCGTGGACGGGAGCCATCAAGAAGCGGGGCGAGCTTGACGGGACGGAAGAGGTGATCGCTTTCGGAGAGAAGGTGGAAAGGGCGGTCATCGCCTGCATCGAGTCAGGCATAGCCACGAAGGACCTGATACCCCTCATGGCGCCGAGGCCGGAGGGGTTTTGCAGCACCGAGGGGTTTATCGACGCCGTGGCCTCCAGGCTCGGAGCCCAAAGGGCGTGAGGAAGACCCGCCAGCGCACCCTTCCACCCGGTCGCACGCACCTTCCCTAAAGGAAGCGTGCGAGGTCCTCCCGCACCATCCCCTCTATCCTTTCAAGGGCCTCGGGGCTTCTTGCCTCGAAGCGGAGGACGAGGACCGGCTGCGTGTTGGAGGCCCTCACCAGCCCCCATCCGTCGGGCAGGACAACCCTTACGCCGTCCGTGTCCACTATCTCGAACCTCTGCCGGTAATATTCGGTGATCTTCCGCACTACGCCGAACTTTAACTGCTCGGGACAGTCGATCCTGATCTCCGGGGTTGACCAGGTCCTCGGCAGGTCCGCAAGGAACTCGGAAAGCGGCCTTTCATCCCTTGCCAATATCTCAAGCAGCCTGAGGGAGGCGTAGATCGCGTCGTCGAAGCCGAAAAACCTGTCTGCGAAGAACATATGGCCGCTCATCTCGCCGCCGAATAGCGCACCGGTCTCCTTCATCTTCTGCTTGATGAGCGAGTGGCCCGCTTTCCACATGATCGGCCTTCCGCCCCGTTTCGCGATATCGGCAAAGAGGTTCTCGGAGCATTTCACCTCCGAGACAAAAGTGGCGCCTTTGTGCCGCTCGGCGATCTCCCTGGCGAATATGATCATCAAGTAGTCGCCCCGGATAACGCCCCCCTCGTTGTCCACTACGCCTATCCTGTCTGCGTCCCCGTCATAGGCTATGCCTAGCTCGGCCGACCTGGCGAGCACCGTATCCCTCAGCTGGCCGAGGTTCGTCTCCACGGTCGGGTCCGGAAAGTGGCTTGGAAAACGGCCGTCCATCTCGCAGTTCAGGGCGATCACCTCGGCGCCCATTTCCTCCATGATCGGCACGGCTATTACCCCGCCGGTGCCGTTGCCTGCGTCGACCGCCGCCTTCACCGACCGGTCGATAGAGATATTTCCCCTGAGGAAATTGTAATAATCTTCCTTTATACCAAGGTAGTGGAAGAGCCCGCCGCGGCCGGAGACAAAGCGCCGGCCCTCTATGATGTCCGCGATCTCCTGTATCGCGCTGCCGAAAAGCGTGCTCTTACCGAAGGCCACCTTAAAGCCGTTATAGTCGGGCGGATTATGGCTCCCGGTCACCATGACGCCGCCTTCCACTTCCATCGTGAAGAGGGAGAAATAAAAAAGAGGCGTAGGCACTACGCCCAGGTCCGTCACCGACAGTCCCCCTTCCACCATGCCTTCGGCGACCAGGCGGCCGAAATCGTCCGAGCTCAGCCTGCAGTCCCTTCCCAGGGATGCCCTCGTTTTGCCCCTCTCCCGCATGTACGCAGCAACGGCCCTTCCTATGTTCCGTACAACGTCTTCCGTGAGGTCGGCGCCTACGATCCCCCTGATATCGTATTCCCTGAATATCTCCCTCTTCATCATCTCTCCTCGCCGCATTGCCCCCGGCGCCTTCCGCCCGCGCCTGACCCGGCGGTTTCCGAGCCTCGCCGATAAGTTTCCTTTGACTTCCCGCGCAGGTCTTCAATATTATATGTGAGGCAGGAAAAATCTCAAGGCAAAAGAGGAGATATGGAAAAACAGTATGTCATAGACGATATGACCCTCGCGGACTCATGGCGCCTTTTCCACATACTCGCAGAGTTCGTTGAAGGCTTCGAAAAACTCTCCGAGGTCAAGCAAGCAGTCACGGTTTTCGGCAGCGCCCGAACAAGGGAGGGGGAGGAGCTTTATGCAAGGGCCTACAACCTGGCACTGGCCTTAGGCAGGGCCAATTTCAACCTCATCACCGGGGGCGGACCGGGCGTTATGGAGGCCGTAAACAAGGGCGCCCTTGAGGCAGGTGTAAAATCGGTGGGCATCAATATCGAGCTGCCCTTCGAGCAGAAGCCGAACCCCTACATCAACGTCCCCTTGAGCTTCAGGTACTTCTTCGTGCGAAAGGTGATGTTCGTAAAGTATGCCATTGCTTACATCGTGCTTCCCGGCGGCTTCGGAACGCTTGACGAGCTGTTCGAGGCCGTCACGCTGATCCAGACAAAGAAAATAAGGCCCTTCCCGGTCATACTCGTAGGCAGCGAGTACTGGGGCGAGATAATCTCATTCATCCGCAACCACATGCTCGGCAACAACATGATAAACAAGGAGGACCTCAATATATTCAAGGTTATGGATGACCCGGAGGAGATAGTCGAATACATACGCCGCTTCGTCATCCTCTAGGGGCGGAAAATAGAGGCGCTGGAAACTGGAAAGGAGGAGGAAATGGCTTTCATGAGAGGCATGGTGATTTGTCTTTTGTCGGCTTTCTTCGCGACATTCTCCGCAGGAGGGTCGGCCTTCGCGCAAGCTAAGGCGGCGACGGTGGCCGATGTGGTGCAGGCGCTCGACGTGATCACGGGTGGCAGGGTCATAGTGCGGGCCGATATACCCTTCGGTACCGGCAACCCCTTCGTTGTTACAAAAAGCTCCGATATACCGGGCAAGGCTGTAACCGAAACGCCCGGGCTCGTCGTGGGCGACCCGAAGGCGCCTGTCCGTAAGCTCGCCGTGGGAATGACACTGACTGAGAGCGCAATCGAGCTGGCCGGGGCGACGGGTGTCGACGCCATCGTCGTCCACCACCCCGTTGCAGACGCGGCAAGCTCGGGAGGCGTGCCGCTGCGCGGTTACGTCGGCCTTTACAAGCTGGCGGTCCTCGAGGCCCACGAAGCCTTTCACGGGCGCCATCCAGGCATCGGCATAATCCACGGCCACATGCCCTTCAAGGTCTATATCGCCTATGGCGGGGTAATAGGGAATGTGGTCTTTATCGGAAAACCTTTGCCGGAGGTGAAGAAAGCGGGAGACATCATAAGCCGGCTCAACGACTTTGCCGACCTGTCCCGCGAGAGGGCTATCCTGAAGACGGAAGCGGAGGAGCGCCAGTCTCCCATGCTTCAGGAAACGAACATCGCGGCAGCCGCCTCCATCGTCAGCGGCTCCCCCGACGACCCTGTGGCTACGGTGCTCCATGTCTTCCCCCACACGGGCTTCACCCCTCAGCAGATGCGCGAACTCAAGAAGGAGTATCCTGATATAAACACGCTGGTTATGTCGATAAGCAGGGTGGGGAAGGACCATCCCCTCGTAGCGACCGCGAAAGAGCTGGGGCTGACGGTGATAGTCGGGAACTCCCACGCCCTGGAAATCATCGAGAACGGCATTCCCCTGGCTTATGCCCTTAAGAGCCTGCTGCCCGGCGTCGAGGTAGTGGTCTTCCGGGAGCGGATGACATCGTCGCCGATAGAGGCGATAGGCTCGAAGATGCAGCGCGAGTACGGTCAGGAAATGGCTGCAAAATACCTGGTCCCTAAGAAGCGGTAGGCTGAAAGGAAGAGCGCCTATTTCGCGAACAGTTTGCCCAGCAGCTCCATGAGGCTCCCACCGGGGAAGGGGGCCGGAATAAAGGAGAGGCAGAAGATAAGGAGCACGAAGATGGCCAGAAACTTCCTTTTCCTGTCGAGGGGGGTCACGCCGTCGAGGGGCTGAGGATGGTTTATGCCGAAGACTAGAAGCAGTGCCGTGAGGACCACCCAACCGGCGCTGTAAAAGATGGCGAGGACAAAAAGAACCGGGATCAAGCATCTAAAAATCCACTTGCTCTTTTCGCCTGCAACTGCATAGACGACGTGCCCTCCGTCCAGCTGACCGACGGGCAGGAGATTCAAGGCCGTCACGAAAAGGCCTACCCACGCGGCGTATCCTACGGGATGGAGCACTAGCTCGTAATTGGGAGGAAGGCCCGGCACCAGGAGCCGCTCTAGGAGCTTGAAGAGCAATGGGTCTCCCAGCTCTATGACATTGGGGGCGGCGGCGCCCATCTTCATCGCCGTTGACAGCTTTATCCCGATAACCGCACATACCAGGGACAGGACGAAGCCGCAAAGGGGGCCGCTGGCGCCTATATCGAAGAGGGACCGCTTGTCGAAGATCACGCCCCTCATTTTTATTACCGCGCCGAAGGTGCCGAAGGGGAAATAAGGAAAAGGTATGAAATAGGGCAGCGAGGAGGGAACACCGTAACGCCTGCTCGTGAGGTAGTGTCCCATTTCGTGGGACAGGAGGATCGTCATGATCGAAAGGCTGTAGAGGCCGCCGCCCACCCAGTAAGTGGAGGCAACCGTCAGCAGGAACAGGATGATATGCAGGAGCGGGCGCCTCTCCACTTACACTCCCAAAAGGCCGGCTTCGAGATGCATGCGGACGTGCTTTGTCCCTCTCTTGATCCTGGAGTCAAGGCGCGCGAGCATGTCGAAGAGGGAGAGAAGGTCCTCCCTGCCGTATTCCCGGCTGGCCTTGGTGAGGTTGAAAGCATGAAAGGGCTTCTGAAAGGCCAGGTAGTTTCTCTTTTCCAGAGGGGCGGGGTCGAGGTCTTCCTTGAACTTTCCGAAAAACTTGGAGAAAGTGCGAAAATCGGCGTCGAACGCAAGAGAGCCTTGTCTGTCCCTTGCTTGAAGCAGCAACCTTATGCGGCGCGTCAAGAAGCCGTGTATGGCAAGCTCCCCCACGCCCTGGAAAAGAAGGGCCTCGAGGATAGCCACTACTTCCTTGCTGTTCTTACGCGCTATTGCCTCGGAGAGGGCGATGAAATCCTCCTCGGCCATCTCCGTCACTACCGCCGCTACGTCCTTGACCCCTATGACCTCCCTGTCCCCCACATAGCTTATCAGCTTTGCCAGTTCCCCTCCAAGCAGCGCCTCGTCACCTATGCGCTCCTTCAGGAGATCAAAGGCCTTGTCGGTCATCTTCTTCTTGTCGGCCCTCACTGCTGCCAGGACACGCTCCCTGAACCGCTTTTCCTTTTCCTGCTCCAGGCTTACCCGCGTGACATCGAGGGACGACGGAGGGGAGATACTCGGGGTCGTCGCGTAAATAACCACCCCTGCCCTATCTTTCAGCGTCTCCAGGGCCGTCCCTACCTGACCCAACACCTCTTCCGAGGGGTCGAGCAAGGCGAGGACAAGATTCTCCTCGATGAACAGAGCCGACGCCTTTTCAGCAACCGCATCCCTGATTGCCGGCCCTGCCACTGCCACGATACGGGGGTTGTCAGACCATCTCCTCGCAAGAAAATGGACATCTTCCAGGAAGTTCTCTTTGGACCCCGCTACCATGACGATCCCGCCCATCCCAATAGAGTACATATTAGCCGCTGCCTTTTCAACCATACCGGGGCCGAGGCGCTTTTTGCGCCTAATGCGCTCGACTGCGTGACCGCGCGATCCTCACATAGTTAAGATTATGCTCCGGTCGGCGGCCCCTTGTCTCACCCATTATCCATCAAAAATCGCCTCGGCCCGTGAGACCACCCGGACAACAAAACCGGCAAACCTGTGGCTCGGAACACTGGGGGATCAGGGGGTCGTAGAGCGGCAAGTATGAGGATGCAGATTTGGTGGCGTGCAAGCCTGCGGGAAGTGGAGGCGTACTGCTTCGTACGTCGGAACTTCACGCGGCGCAGCGCAACGCCAAAGATGCGCCTCAGACGCAGCCGCTCCGCCAACACAAAGTGATGGAAATTTTTGTTGAAGGGTGTTAATTTAATAGCACGGGACGTAGCTCAGCATGGTAGAGCACAGCGTTCGGGACGCTGGGGCCGCTGGTTCAAGTCCAGTCGTCCCGATTTTTTTTCCTATCTCAAAGAGCCGCTCATCGAGGCAGAATCCGGGTCCGGCCGGGACGAGGCCGGATGAAGGCGGACCATGAAGATCATCAACCAGCGGATCAGATTGGATACAAAAGGCAGCGGCGACCTCGTCGACATAACGGGCCGCGTGGCGGAAGCGCTCGAGGCGTCGCGCATGCAGACCGGAAGCGTGCTCGTTTTCGTGATAGGTTCGACTGCGGGCGTTACTACCTTCGAGCACGAGCCGGGCCTCATTGCCGACATGAAGGAGTTCTATCAACAAATCGCGCCGTCGGGCAGGCATTACTATCACGACGACACTTGGGGCGACGCGAACGGCTACAGTCACATACGTGCGTCCTTTACCGGCGCCTCGCTGATCATCCCTTTCGAGGCCGGCAGGCTCCTTCTCGGCACATGGCAGCAGGTGGTGCTCGCCGAGTTCGACAACCGGCCGCGCAATAGGGAGATCGTAGTCCAGATCACGGGTGAATAGAGTAGAATAATGCGGCCGCGAAGCTCACTGAAGACGCGCCGTCCGACCACTGATCGTAGCCGACGATCTTCCCCTGACATGAATCGAGCATAGAGAGGAGAAAATAGATCGGAGCCAGGCCGCAGATCCGTCTCTTGTCTCCCTCCTGCCGGACCGAGTCGAAAAAACCGGCCCCGTCGACCGCGGCCACCGCCCGGAGCAGCTTTTCATCCCTCTGCCGCGAATCCTGCAGCACCGACCAGTGAAGGGGCGGCGGATCGCCGAACTGTGCGCCTATATGAGCGAGGTCCGCGGCCGCTATGAAAACGCAGGGCCCTTCATGTGCCTTCAGGATCTCCTTTAGGCGCCCTGCCAAGTCGGCTGCCTCCCCTTGCCCGGGGTGCCTGCCGTCTTCCATGTACTCATGGAGGGAGCCGGTCAGAATAGAAAGGACCTCGAACTTTTTCCGGCCGAGAAGGAACTGGATCACAGGGAGCTGCAGCTCTATGGAATGCTCCTTCCGGTGAGGCCACTCGTCGACATATGCCCCGAGCGTCCGGTCTTCCCTCACGAGCCTCCCCACTTCTTTCGCACCCTTGATCTTGCCGAGGGGGGTGACCGTGTCCTTCAGCCCGATGTTCCAAAGCTTGGGGGCAAGCTTATGGCAGGTGCCGAAAATGACGAAGAGCGTGGCTGCCTCCCTTGGTAGAGATCCGTAGGCGGCCCGATACACCTCCATGCCCCTCCCGTAATCGATATGGGGCGCGACGATCGCTTTGACCCCGTCACGGCCCGCCGGCCCTTCCCCCCGCTGCGTCAGGTCTTCCATAAACGCGCGAAGGCCGGCCTCATCGCCGGGATACCCATTCCCGGCAAGGTATGCGGTCCGGAACGGCTCGGCGTCGTATGCTCCTTTAAGCGCCCGCAAGCAGTCCCGGTACCTATCGTTCGAAAGGAGGAAATGGGCATCGAGCACATCCACGACGGAGACGATGCGGTCCGTCATTATCAAGCTGCCGCAGGTCCTCATACAGACTTCCTGGATTTCCCTCATCGACCTTGTTCCGTCCATAAGATAGATAAGGAAAAGCATGTCTCTGGATACCAGAAGCGATTTTTCGGTGATCCCCTCGGGATCGCGGAGGAGAAACACGTCGGACCCATCGTGCTTCGTCGGCACAATGTCGAGCCATCTCACCTTTACTTTCTCCGACTGGTCCATCCCTCTCTTATAGCATAATACACCCCAAAACAGAAGGACGACCGAAAGGCGACCGCAGCCATGTATTGTGTTGTCCCGCAAAACATCATATAATAGGATCGTTCGCAGGGAGGAGCGAGTGATGGAAGGGCATATCTACAAGCTCTTCGACGAGGAGCTCAGAGAGCTGAAGACGAAGATCCTTCTCGAGGGGTCCCTTGTCGAGAAGGGCGTGCGCAACGCAATCGACGCCTTGCGGAACAGGGACTCAGACCTGGCGAGGCGCGTCATCGACGATGACGACGATATCAACAGGCAGGAAGTAGAGATAGAGGAGTTTTGTCTCAAGCTGCTCGCCCTCAGGCAGCCTGCCGCAAAAGACCTTCGCTTCATTACGACGGCTGTGAAGATCAACTACGATCTGGAGCGAATGGGGGACATGGCGGTCAACGTGTGCGAACGGGTACTGGAGCTTAATTTGGAGCCTCAGCTCAAGCCATACATCGACTTGCCGAAAATGGCCGAAATTACCCAGATGATGATGAAAGAATCACTCGAGGCCTTCGTGAAGGAAGACACGCAGTTGGCGCGGAAGGTCATGAACGAGGATGAGTTGGTAGACCATCTCACGGAGCAGGTGTTCCGGGAGCTTTTAACCTACATGTCTGAGGACCTGAAGACGATCTCCAGGGCCACGCGGCTTCTCTTTATCGCCAAGTACCTTGAGAGATTGGCCGACCACGCGGTCAACATTGCCGAGCTCGTAATATTTCTCGTGGAAGGAAAGATAGTCAGACACCTCAAGTACCCCGACGAATTAGCATGAAAATTGCGTTCGGCAGCCTGCTTCTTCTTTCACTCATGCCCTGCCTTTTCGCTTGCAACGACAAGGCACAGGGCACTTTCAAAGGCCGCAGGAGCACGGTCACCGTCGCAGGGTCCACCTCGGTCATGCCTTTCAGCGAAAAGCTGGCGGAACACTTCAAAATCGAGCGGCCCCGGATCGTAGTGGACGTGCAGGGCGGGGGCTCTTCGGCCGGCATCCAGGCCTGCATGAACGGTACGGTCGATATAGGCATGTCTTCAAGGGAGCTGAAAGGGGCTGAAAAGGCACTCAACCAGGTCGTCATATGCCACGACGGCATAGCGGTCGTAGTCAACCCCCGGAACCCGATAAAGAATATCACCAGCGAGCAGGTGAGGGCCGTGTACAGCGGCAAGCTCAGGAACTGGAAATCCCTCGGCTGGATAGACAGGAATATAGACGCCGTCAGCAGGGAAGAGGGCTCCGGCACGAGAGGCGCCTTTGAAGAGCTTGTCATGGCCAAAACCGGTATCGACGACGGCACGATGGTGCAGGACTCGAATGGCTCCGTCAAGGAAGTCGTTGCCACGGATCCTTATGCGATCGGCTACATCTCGCTGGGAGTGGTCGATGCAAAGGTGAAGGCCCTCTCGATCGAGGACATCCGGCCTACACCGGACAACATAAAAGAAGGCAGGTACCGCATTGTCAGACCGTTTCTCTACCTCACCCGAGGGGAGCCCGGCGAAGCGGCCGGCCTCTTTATGGCGTACGTGCTCTCGAAGGACGGGCAGGGAATATTGAAAAAGGAAGGGCTCATTCCTGTCAATGAATAGAAGGCTGGTTAACAAGGACGCGCTCGTCAGGCTCGTGCTCGCGATGTTCGCCCTCTCGTCGCTCCTTTTTCTCTTCATTATCTTCGTTTTTATTCTGAGCGAGGGGCTGCCCCTTTTTTACGGAGTAGGAGTGAGGAACATCGCGCTGGGCATGAAGTGGGCGCCGACCAGGGGGTTCTTCGGAATATTCCCCATGGTCATCTCCTCCTTTATGGTCACCTTCGGAGCCCTCGTCGTGGGTGCTCCCCTTGCCCTGGCTTGTGCCGCTTACCTTTCCGAATATGCGGGAAAGAAAACAAAGATATTCCTTAAGCCGTCCCTCGAGCTCCTCGCCGGCATCCCTTCCGTAGTGTACGGGTTCCTGGGCGTTGTCTATATCGTGCCCTTCATCCGGGATTATATCGGGGGACCGGGTTTCTCGATTCTCTCCACATCCATCGTCCTCGGAATCATGGTTCTGCCTACCATAACGAGCATCTCCTTCGATTCGCTGATGAGCGTTCCCGCTGCCTTTCGCGAAGGGTCCTTCGCTATGGGGGCAACGAAATGGCAGACGGTCTACAAGATCGTACTGCCGGCGGCGCGGTCGGGCATTCTTGCAAGCTTCATACTGGGCATGGGAAGGGCAATAGGGGAAACGATGGCCGTTATCATGGTTGCCGGCAACGCCCTCAAGATCCCGACCAGCCTTACAGACCCGCTGCGGACCCTGACGAGCAACATCGCCCTCGAGCTGGCTTACGCGACGGGCGACCACAGGCGGGCCCTCTTCTCTACTGGCGTGGTCCTCCTCGTAATCATCATGGTCCTGAACCTGCTGGCCAACTTCTGGGTCAAAAGGAGGGTCGGAAGATGAGGTTGCCGCCCCGGTTTGTCGACAAAGCGATGCGAGCGGGCTTGCGTGCGCAGGCCATGTTCACCGTGGCCATCCTCGTGACGATCATCCTCATCATTTTTGTCAAAGGCTTCCCCTATCTCACAGCAGAATTCATCTTCTCCTATCCCGAAGACATGGGCAGACTCGGGGGCATCTTCCCTTCCATCGTCGGCACCCTCTTCCTCGGGCTCCTTTCGATCGTCTTTGCTACACCGCTGGGCATCGGAACGGCCATATTCCTGACAGAATATACACGAGAATCGAACTTCACCCGCATCATCCGCTTCGGCGTCGAATCGCTCGCAGGCATACCCTCCATCATCTACGGCCTTTTCGGTTTCATATTCTTTGTCATAAAGCTGAAGATGGGCTGGTCGCTCCTCTCCGGCACTCTCACGGTCGCTATCATGGTGCTTCCGACCATCATCAGGACAAGCGAGGAAGCCATCAAGGCGGTACCGAAAACCCTGAGGACCGTCAGCTTCTCCCTGGGGGCGACGAAATGGGAGACAGTGACCCGGGTAATCCTGCCCTCGGCGGCCCCGGGTATTCTCACGGGCATCATGTTGAGCATAGGCAGGGCGGTGAGCGAGACGGCGGCCGTTATCTTCACCATGGGCAGCTCTCTTAGGCTGCCGACCAGCATCATGGACTCGGGCAGGACTATGGCCGTCCATTTCTACATCCTTGCCAGAGAGGGGATCTCTATGGAAAAGGCTTACGCAACAGCCCTAGTACTCGTTTTCTCGATCCTCATCATCAACATCCTGGCTTACTACATCATGCACAGGATGATCGCAAGGTACTCCTGATGTGTACGACTAAGATTCGCGTAAGAAACCTATGTGTCAGCTTCGAAAAAAAAGATGTCCTGAAGGACTTGGACCTCGACGTCTACGAGAACCGCGTTCTGGGGTTGATGGGGCCCTCCGCAAGCGGAAAGTCCTCCTTCATCTCGGTAATCAACGGCATGATAAACTTCGAAGAAAACGGCCGTTTCGAGGGGGAGGTCCACATCGAAGGGTTCGGCACGCTTTGGGACGGGACCGACGACGTGGCGCTCAGGAAAAAGGTGGGTACCGTATTTGCCACCCCTATACCTCTGCCCCGGTCCATTTTCGAGAACGTTGTCTTCGGATCGAGGCTGAAGGGGATCAGGAAACGCTCCGACCTCCAGGCCATTGTCGAGGAGAGCCTGAGGAAGGCATTCCTCTGGGACGAAGTGAAGAACAGACTCTCGGAATCGGCCCTCAAGCTCTCGGGCGGGCAGCAGCAAAGGCTCTGCCTCGCCCGCACGCTCGCATTGAAGCCGGAGATCATCCTCCTCGACGAGCCTTGCTCGGGTCTGGACCCCATCTCTACTGCAAAAATTGAGGAGGCCCTCTCCGAGTTGAAGAGTGACCACACGATCATCCTCGTCTCGAATAACACGAAACAGATCGCAAGGGCCTCGGACTTTGTCGCTTTTTTCTATATGGGGAAGCTCATCGAGTTCGGCCCGACGGTCGATGTCTTCACAAAGCCGGAAAACAGACTTACGGAAGATTACGTATTGGGCAAATTCGGATGAAGGAAAACGTTTCGCAAGACATGCAAACTGCGCTTCGCACGAAGGATCTCAACCTCCATTACGGCCTTTTCCGCGCCCTGAGCCAGGTCGATTTCCAGGTGTACAAGAACTCGATCACGTCCTTGATCGGCCCTTCGGGGTGCGGAAAGTCGACCCTTCTTCGCTGCTTCAACAGGATGAACGATCTCGTCGACGGGGTCAGGATCGAAGGCACCATCATGATCAACGACTCCTCCATCGAAGGGATTGACATTATCGATCTAAGACGGAGGGTGGGCATGGTCTTTCAAAGGCCCAACCCTTTCCCCTTCTCGGTTTATGAGAACATGGTCTACGGCCTCTCCGTCCACGGGATTAAGAAGAAGCAGCACCACGAGATCGTGGAGCGCTGCCTTCACGCGGTCGGCCTGTGGGACGACCTGAAAGACAGGATGAAGCAACCCGCCCTGCTGCTGTCCGACGAGACAAAACAAAGGCTTTGTATAGCCCGGCTCCTGACGATCGAGCCGGAGATCATCCTCCTGGACGAGCCCTGCTCAGCCCTCGACCCGATAGCGACTATGCGCATCGAAGAGTTGATGATCGAGCTGAAAAGGGATTATACGATCCTCATTGTTACCCACAACATGCAGCAGGCGGCACGGGTCTCTGATTACACGGGCTTCATGCTGCTGGGCGAGCTTCTGGAGTTCGGCCCGACCGGCCAGGTCTTCACGTCGCCCAGGCATGAGAAGACGGAGGAATATATTACCGGCCGCTTCGGATAGGGGTCGAGGGCGGCTTTCGCCTGAGGGCCTTTGCAATTGCGGGCTTTGCTTGAAAAGCCCTTCATAAGAGAGTAGTATTCTGGAGGAGATCCTGGGAGCAGGATTTTCCTTCAGAAACAACGGGGTACCGGAGGGCATCGTGACCGATGGGCGAAGGGGCAACGGGGGCGAGGAGGAATCGGGCCGTGGGAATATGCCGGGCCCGAGGATGTTGAAGCTATTAGGGGCGTTTGTCCTCTTCCTGGTCCTTCTCGGCCTCCTTTCGAAGGCGTCCGGCTGGTTGATCGACTGGCTCTGGATGGGAGAGCTGGGCTACACCCCCATCTTCTTTCGCCTCATCTGGATAAAGCTGCTTCTCTTCGTGATCGCAGCCGCATTCGTATTCCTCTACCTATGGATCAACCTAAAGATCGCAGCGGGAAGGCAAAGGGGCGGCTTCATCCAGTTCCAGGCCCCGGACCTTGCGGACGTGTACGAGTTCCGGAAGTGGCCCCGCCCGGCCGGCCTGATCGCCATCGTCGCGGCTGCGGTGCCGGCGCTCATCTTCGGCCTTGGTTTCTCTTCCGCCTGGGACACCTTTGCCAGGTACCTCTGGGGAGGTCCGTTCGGCCGGGTCGACCCGCTTTTCGGCAAGGACATCGGCTTCTACGTCTTCGGCCTTCCCGTCTACGAGGCAATCCAGGGCAGCCTGTCCGGCCTCACCTTTCTCGCCATGCCAATCACCTTTGCCGGTTATCTGGTGTACAGGCAGATCAGGCTGACTCCCGCCTCTTTAAAAAACACGCGGATGTTCATTCATCTGTCGGTCCTGTTCGTTCTCTTTCTAGCCGCTTGGGGCAGCGGCCACTACCTCGGCATATTCGGGCTGCTCTATGAGAAGAGAGGGGCGGTCTTCGGCGCTGGCTACACGGATTACCACGTCGTGCGGGTCGGCCTCTGGGTCATGATGGGGGCGACTGCGCTCTTGGCCGCACTGATCCTCTGGAACCTGAGGTTGAAGAGAATCGGGGTGGCCCTTATAGGGATCGGCGCCTACCTCGCCGTCATGATCGTCGTCCTCGGCATCATTCCGGCCGTGACCCAGTCTTACGTGGTGCAGCCCAACGAGCTTGCCCTCGAAAGGCCTTTCTTAGAAAACAACATAGCCTTGACCAGACAGGCATACGGGCTCGACAGGGTGGAAGAACGGCCTTTCCCTGCGCTCAACGATCTTTCGACTGCTGCGGTCTCCCGGAACGCCGACACGTTGAAAAATGTCCGGCTCTGGGATTGGCGGCCCTTGCTCCAGAGCTTCAGGCAGACTCAGGAGATGAGGCTCTATTACCGTTTCTACCAGGTGGACGTGGACCGCTACCACTTGCCGGTGGAGGGCTACAGGCAGGTTATGGTATCCGCCCGGGAGCTGAGCGAGCAGGTGTTCCAGCAGGCCAGGACGTGGGTGAACCAGCACCTGGAGTTTACCCACGGCTACGGGCTCGCCATGAGCTACGTATCGGAGACCACGGAAAGCGGCTTCCCGCGCATGGTGGTAAAAGATGTTCCGCCGGAGTCCGACCTACTGAAGATCAGCCAGCCGGCCATCTACTACGGGGAGAACATGGCCGGCTATACCATAGTAAGGACAGGCGTGGAAGAGTTCGATTACCCGAAGGGGGACAAGAACGTCTATACAAAGTACCAGGGCACCGGGGGCATCCCCTTAGGCAGCTTTTGGAAAAAGCTGCTTTTTTCCTGGCACCTTGTCGATTCCAACATCCTCATCTCGAGCTACATGAAGCCGGACTCGAGGCTCCAGCTCTACCGGACGGTGCGTGAGAGGGTGAGCCGGATCGTCCCGTTCCTCTCTCTCGATCCCGACCCCTATCTCGTAGTGTCGGGCGGCAGGCTTTTCTGGATACAGGACTGCTACACCACCTCTTCCCGCTACCCCTATTCAGACCCTTACAGCGACAGGCTCAACTACATTCGCAACTCCGTCAAGGCGGTCATCGACGCATACAACGGCTCCGTCTCCTTCTACGTTTTCGACCGCGAGGACCCGATCCTTGCCGCATACGCCCGCGCATTCCCCGGGGTCTTCAGGCCGGCATCCGAGCTGCCCCAAGACCTGGCCGGCCACGTCAGGTATCCCGAGGACATATTCCGCATTCAGAGCGACAGGCTCATCACTTACCACATGACGGACCCGAGGGTCTTCTACAACAGGGAAGATGTCTGGGCCCTGCCCACACAGAAGTACGGGGGCAAGAGCTCCCCCATGGACCCGTACTACGCGCTCATCAGGCTGCCGGGGCAGCAAAGTCTGCAGTTCCTGCTCATGCTGCCCATGACGCCCTTCAAAAGGGAGAATATGGTCGCGTGGATGGCCGCGACGTGCGACACGCCGGACTACGGGCGCCTCGTAGTCTACAGGCTGCCAAAGGAAAGGCTCATCTACGGCCCCATGCAGGTCGAGGCAATGATAGACCAGGAGCCGACCATATCGCAACAATTCTCTCTCTGGGACCAGAGAGGCTCCAGGGTAATCCGCGGCAACCTTCTCGTCATACCTATCGAGAACTCTTTCGTCTACGTGGAGCCTGTCTATCTCATCGCGGAAGAGGTGAATATCCCCCAACTTATCAGGGTGATAGCGGTGTACGGAAACCGCGTGGCCATGCAGCGCACCCTTGAAGATGCGATGAAGGGCGTATTCGGCGGACTTCCCGCCGGCACCCCGGCTGCTGCCGCCCCTGCTGCCACCGCCGCGCCGTCTGCAAGGCCCCCCTCTGAAGACCTCCTCGGAAGGGTGCGCAAGGATTTCCGGCAGGCGGAGGAGGCGCTTAAGAAAGGGCAGTGGTCGGAGTTCGGGCGGGCCATGGACGACCTGAGCAGGTCGCTGGGCAAGTAATCCCCGGCCGTTCCACCGCTTTCCTCGGCAACCCGGTCTTCGCGGACCCGCGCTGATTTCTGTTGCATTCCGCGTGTACGAATGGTAAATCGTTACCGGTATCATCAGGGACCCCCAAGGTGATCCAGGAAAGAGACAAGATCGTTGCCGCGATGCCTGCACCGTTCCCCTCCGCGAAAAGAGGGCTTCCCGTGGTCATCAGGACCGCAGGTGCTCTGGCTCCGGCGGGCCTCTTTTTCGTTGCTCTCCTTTTGGCCTCCGTTGCACGGGCCGCGACCAAGCCTCATGACGCTTACCGGTCAGAGAAGCTCATAGTAAGAAACATAACTCCCGGACAGGACATCACGGACCATGAGTGGGGGATAGTACGGATCGAGATGGGCGTGGAAAAGAGGGGTGCGCCTGACAGCGGCGGAAAGACCAAGTCCGCGCGAAGACCTCTCACAGTCAAGGTGGACGACAGGGAAGTCGGCTGCTACGTCATTGACTCGGAAACGGGATACGACGGCAAAAAGACTTATGCCTACAGGACCGTCGCTGTCCGGCTTGGGGCGCAACCGGGCCCACGGGTCATTACGGTCCTTTACGGCGGCCTCGTAAAGAGCATCCCCGTCACGTACAACCCTTCGGGACAGCTCGAATTCGCAGACCTGTACGACCACCAGGCAATCTTCGGCAGCAGCCCGGTGAAGATAAAGTGGTTCGGCTGCTATCTATCGAAAGAGAGCGTCAAGATCAGCGTCAACGGCGAGGCGGCGCCGGCGGAGATGGAGGTCCCTCAGGACGCACCGGAGCTGATCGCCGGGCGCATATCGCCAGGAGAGAAGTTGAAACCGGGGCTAAACAAGGTGAAGATAGAGGCCCTCGACATAAAGGGCAACAAGTGTGAAAAGGAACTGGTTTTTCGGTACTATCCGGACAACAGGGTCCCTATGGGCGATGAGTTCGCGCTCAGTTTGGGCCTTGAAGAGCCGAAAAACGGACCCTTCTACGATGCTGTCATCGAAGGGGAGAGCATCAAGAGGACGCAACGGTTGGGCCTGCGGCCGGGACCGGAGAGAATGGGGGGCCAGACAATCGTCCCTCCCGGAAAGGCCGTTATTGCGTGGTTCAAGGCAGTACGGTCGGGAGAGAGCACCATCGCGATTACAGTAAGGCAATGCTCGACGGACGAGCCTATGGAGGTGGAAAAGGCCCGAGTAGCCGTTTACCCGAGGACGACCTCGCCCGACACGCGCCTCGAAAAATATCTTCAGCATCTCCCATTCTGGCCGGTACTACGGACCGGTCATTGACCCGTGTCGGACGGGGAGTGAACATCGATCACCCGGTCGCCGGCAACCCCGGGTTCTCATGACCAGTCTTATTAACTTAATGTTCTCTGCGGCTGCCGCCGCAGGCTAGTTCTTGGGCGTTATTGGAGTGAGTTGGAACATGCTGCCGTCATTAAGCATCAGGATTCCGGTCTTCTTGGCCATCGACAACCTGTTGCCCGTCTGCCAGTTCATGTAGAACATGCCGATAATGCAGCCGATCATCAGTGTGACGAGAAAATAGAAGAGCAGCTTGTGCACAACCCTTTTCGTCATTTGTTTCTCTTCTCCTGCAAACATCTCCGTCTTCAGCCTCTCGACCAGCTCATGGGACTCCATTACCCTGGCTATAACAGCGCTGTTTTCTCCCGCTGGTTCCATAATCCCCTCCTTTGAAGCTGCATGTGGTACAGTCTCAATACCTCTCTAGCCTGGTCCTGCGCCTCCTTCTTGTCCTTCCCTCCCTTGTAGCGCGCCAAGGCTTCGAACACATCTCCCTTCGACAACGAGAGCTTGTCTCGAAGGGTCTCGGCCCCTTCGAGGATGTTGACCGACGAGAACTGAGAAAATCGCTTCGTCTGAGCCTCCCCTTTATACCCCTTCTCGCTCACCGCGTCTTTTCTGAACCGCGACTCCGTGCGGAGCAGGCAGACGAGGAGCAGGGGGTCGATATGTGTCACTCCGGAGGCAGACCTAATCCATCGGTTGAGTGAAGGCACCCTCTCCTTTGGCGCCTGCAGATCGAGGAGCGTCTCCTCCACGACGTCCTTTTGAGCTGCCGGCATCACAATCGAGAACATTCTTTCGTTCCTGCTGTTCGCATAGAGAAGGCCAAAAACACATAAGACGATCAGAATGAACTTTAGCCCTATTTCCGGGTAGTTGAGCATCGCGAGCCTCTCCTTTCCCTGCATGGCGAAGGTTACCCTGGCGGCTCGGCTGTCTCGTTGAAATAGTCTCAATGGGCTAAACTAAGATCCTTAGCTTTCCGTCCCATCCTCACAGATGGTTTGGCTTTTTCAGGGTTGTCTAGAGTGTAGAACAACGTAAAACACTTGTCAAGGGAAAGATGGTCGAGGGCGGATACGTTTTTGGGTTAATCTAGCCAAAAGCGCCCACCCATGCCTTGGCAATAGGCCGGAATAGGCCTAATTTTTCATGCCAAACCAGACATATTATTGACAAGGTGTCTCTGATTTGACAACGCGATAAGGGGCAAATAAAAGATGATTCTCGCATTAAGAGGCTTCTCCGGAGTCAATACTGCTGCGGAAAAACGCAATAGTACCGTAGGCGGATTTGTTGCGATAACAGGACCGGGCATGTCCGCTTTGGTGGGCGCAAGCGCACGGCACAGTTTTTGCTACTCTCACTAGCGGGATGCAAGGTTTTCTTGATGAAGACCGGCGGGCGCAAGATGGCGACTTACCCCTTATCCGGAAGGCGGCGGATGCCGATAACTCTTAAGAGTGCGGGGGCAATTTTCGACGGCATGGAGAATCGGATCTTATAGAAGGTGTCAAGCAGACCGTGGGGCCTGAGAGCCAGAGGAGGGAATGAAAATGGCTTTTGACCTTTGCAGAATCGGACAATTACTGCGGGAAACACGGGAAAAGAAAGGATTGACTTTTGACGAGGTGTCGAACGCTCTGTGCATAAAGAAGCAGGCAATCGGAGCGATCGAGGCGGGGGATTGGGATCACCTCCCCCATCCGGTTTACGTCAAGGGATACGTTACACACTACGCTACCTTCCTCAACATGCTCGGTGCTCTCAAGAGTGAGCTAGCCTCAGGGGAAAACGAATCACCCGCGCATAATTTATCGGGCAGGCGTTTTGAAACAGCGGCCGATGAAGCTTGCACGGGGAAGGCGGATAGGATCTGGCGGTCAATATTCGCAACAAGCACGTTGAAGTTTTATGAATTGTGCCAGAAATGCTTTCTTTTGTGAGAGCAAAACGATCCGACGGGATTGCGTATTAAATATTTCCTAACTCCCCGTTGCGGCGGTATCCTCTTCTAAATTCGATCAAGTTTTCGTCCTCAAGGAATCTCTCTCGGTTCAATCAGGCCTGTGGGCACGTGCTTACCGAGGCTCGTCATCCGTTCCTGCAGGGTTTTTTCCTTTTCGGGGCTAACCATGATCTTTTAGCTCCGTCAAAGTATAAACCAAAAGGGGCCTTTTGTGAAGCCACTGGCGAGGGCCGGGAGGGA